>WOR8_10000881_pt1 | contig 36372 bp, 31 predicted proteins | sample DeeMarSeWOR38_10_FD_19890 | JGI IMG/M metagenome (IMG submission 19890) | reverse complement strand
AAGACAGCAGCGGAGAGTACTATCTGCTTTGGGATGATGAATACCTCTACATCGGCTTGGTGATGAAGGATGATTTTTTGTCCCAGAATAAAAGCGGCGGCGATATCTGGAACGCGGACGGTATAGAAATATTTTTCTCTACGTTAAACGCTGTTGCAGGACATGAAGAACATTACCAGTACGGCTTCAACCAACTGGAAATGTCATGGAACTGGTGCAATATGGATGGTGCCGGTCAGAGCGCTATCGATTACATGCAGGTAGCTTCCTCCTTGACTGACGATGGATACATTTGCGAAGTCGCAATCGAGTATGGACGGATGCTCTCGTTAGACTGGACAGCAGGCAATTACATCGGATTCCACCCAGTATTCAATGACACCGATGTCCCGGATAGCGACAGACAACTTCAGATGACATGGACCGGACGTGAAGCTCACGACCAAAGTGAAGGATTCGGACATTTGTTTCTTTCCGACGAAGCGGTCAGACCCGGATACACAAGTGGTCCAATTCCCGGCAACGGCGACCTGGTCGCATCAACCTGGGTAACACTTGGCTGGAAAGCAGGAGAATTCGCAGTATCGCACGATTTATACATGGGCGAGGATTTCGACGACGTCAATGAAGCCACGCGAGATTCGGATTTATTCCGGATCAACCAGGCCGCGGATACATTGTTTTATATTGCCGGCTTCCCCGGATATCCTTATCCGGACGGTCTCGTTCCCGGAACAACGTATTATTGGCGAGTCGATGCGGTCAATGCACCGCCGGATGAAACCGTCTATAAAGGTGACGTCTGGAGCTTCTCGATTCCCACCAAGAGCGCCTATAGCCCAATACCGGCCAACGGGGCCGAAATGGTAGATCTGAATGTGGAACTTACATGGACGCCGGGTTTAGGAGCAAAGGTGCACTATATAGTCTTCGGTGACGATTACGACGAAGTAAGTGGTGTTGAGCAAGGCAGTCGAATCGGCCCTGCAAAGTATTCTCCAGGCCCACTCCAATTGGCCAAGACTTATTACTGGCGTGTTGACGAGTCTGACGGTTTGGAAACGTTTAAAGGAGAAGTCTGGAGCTTCACTACCGAAGGCGCTGTAAGCAGTCCGAATCCGGCTGACGGCACTATAGACGTAAGTGGGACACAGATTCTGACATGGGTTGCGGGAGCTGTTGCTGAATCACACGAAGTTTACTTCGGTACCGATGCCGATGCAGTCAAGAATGCAACAAAGGCCTCGCCCGAGTACAAAGCTTCAAAGGCTCTCGGAGAGGAGAGCTATGATCCCGGCATACTCATGTTGAATACGGCCTACTTCTGGCGAATCGATGAAGTCAACAGCACCAATCCTCTAAGTCCATGGAAGGGCAACGTCTGGAGCTTTACGACGGGTGATTACTTCGTAATTGATGATTTCGAAGCCTACAATTCCGGTGACAATCAGATTTGGTTTGCATGGCACGATGGTCTTGGTGCCGGATCACCTGGTACACCGGGGTATCTACCCGGCAATGGCACCGGCTCAGCGGTAGGCGATGAAAATACTCTTTCTTATACCGAAGAGACTATCGTTCACGGCGGCGACCAATCAATGCCGATGGCGTACGACAACAACAAGCAGGGCGCCTCGAAGTATTCGGAAGTGACGCTGACGTTGGACACAGCACGCGACTGGACTCTGGATGGTGTCAGTGAATTGTCACTATGGTTCAGAGGCTATCCGGCAAAAGTTGGCAGGTTCACTGAAGGTCCGACCGGCACCTACACAATTGTCGGCTCCGGAGCGGATATCTGGAACGACGCAGATGAGTTCCACTATGCATATAAGACGCTCACTGGTGTCGGCTCGATCGTAGCAAGGGTCCAGAGCGTGGAGAACACCAATGCCTGGGCCAAGGCCGGCGTAATGATTCGTGAGACGCTCGAACCGGGTTCGAAGCACGCTTCGATGGTGGTAACCCCCGCACAAGGTGTTTCCTTCCAGCGTCGCATCTCTGCAGATGGTGCCAGCACCGACACTACTACAGCAGGTATCGTGGCACCGCAATGGGTCAAGATCGAGCGAGACCTGGCCGGCAACTTCAGAGCATCTTATTCCGCCAACGGCTCTACATGGACTCAAATCGGCACCGAGAACATACAGATGAATGCGATGGTTTATATAGGTCTGGCGGTAACCAGCCATGATGCCGCTCTAGCTTGCGAGGCGGTCTTCACAAACGTTACGACTACCGGCAATGTAGGTCCGCAATGGACTGACCAGGATATCGGCATTGTCACTAACGAAACTGAGCCGCTCTATCTGGCTATTTCAAACACCGCCGGAAATCCGGTTGTGGTAACTCACGATGATCAGGCCGCGGCAAATATCGACGCATGGACCGAATGGATTATTCCATTACAAACTCTTGCCGACCAGGGTTTAAACCTCAGTAATGTTGATAAAATTGCGATTGGTCTTGGAACGAGAGGTAATATGACTGTTCCAGGCGGCAAGGGAAAAATGTACTTCGACGATATCCGGCTATATCAACCGAGAACTGCTCCATAAGAGTAATTGTTGCTTTTGCTGTAAGCAAAGCAAATATGTAGGTTAATTAAGGGTCTATACTGATACATATCAGTATAGACCCTCTTTTTTCTGCAGTCCTGATGCACTCACATCAAATAAATCACACCGAGACAATACCATTACGAAATGTGATCGATTATAGGGCGTAAAAAAATACAGAAAAAGTTTGAAGAAAATCAGTGGTCAGAGTGTATATTATTGTGGAAATAAAGTTAAGAAATTGCGTTTGAACCGAAAGACTCTGATTTTGGGGCCTAAGAGAGTGACAAGCGTGTGCCAGGAAGAAACAATCGTTTTGCAACGTTGCCAGCGGGGTTCGCCAGAGGCTTTCGAAGTTTTAGTAAACAGATATATGAAAGATGCGTATTTTATTGCTCTGGGCCTTGTGGGAAATCGCGAAGATGCGATGGACCTGTCGCAGGAGGCATTTGTTCGAGCATATCGACATATCAAAGATGTCAAGCCCGGCCGGAAGTTTTTCCCCTGGTTCTATCAAATACTGAAAAACCTGTGCGTGAGCCATCTGAGAAAACGGCGGTATCGGCAGGCCAGCTCTCTGGATTCGGAGGACAGTCCGGAAGTAGCATCCACGGACGACTGCTTTTCGCCCGAGGAAGTAGCAAAAAGAAACGAGATAAAAGACAAGGTCTGGCAGGCAATCGGCAAGCTGGACAATAAACATAGAGAAGTGATTATATTGCGACACTTTCAAAATATGTCTTATGACCAGATCGCAGAAGCCCTTTTTTGTAATAAGGGCACCGTGACGAGTAGGCTGTATTACGCCCGCAAAAGACTTGAAGAATTATTAGGCACGGGAAAAGGAGGTTTTATCAATGACATGTCATGATTATAAAGATTTAATGATGGGCTACATGGACAACGAACTGAGCGACGAGCAGAAAAAACGGTTCGAAGAACATTTGGCCGGTTGCCCCGAATGTACCGGCGAACTCAGAGAATTCCAGAAACTCAAAGCTATAACCGACGAGGTTACTCTGGTCGAGCCCGAGGACCAGATATGGCAGGACTACTGGACAGGTATTTATAACCGCATCGAGCGTGACATCGGGTGGATAATATTTTCAGTTTCAGCCATCCTTCTGGCAATCTACGGTGGATTCAAGCTGATAGAGGAAATAATCTCAGATTCAACGGCGGGAATGCTCTTAAAGATCGGCCTGATTGCTCTTATCGTAGGGCTGGCTATATTGTTTGTCTCAGTGTTGCGTGAAAGAATTTATTTCTGGAGTAAAGACCGATACAGGAATGTAAGGAGATAAAGCAATGCTTTTGTCCACAACTGAAACGATACACGGCAAGAAAATTATAAAGCACCTCGGGCTCGTTCGGGGTAATACGATCAGGGCCCGTCATATCGGCAGAGACATCATGGCGATAATCCGTCATATAATCGGCGGTGAAATAACCGATTATACCAAGATGATGGCCGAATCCCGCGAGCAGGCTATCGACAGAATGATAGAAGACGCTCAAAAACTTGGTGCTAACGCTATTGTAAGCATAGATTTTTCTTCCCAGATGATAATGGGAGGAGCATCCGAGATTTTAGCTTACGGCACCGCCGTTGTTGTAGAGTAATTTTTCGTCAGCTATTGCTGTTTCTCATAGTTTTATTACGAAAGGAAACCAAATGGATGCGATTAAAGAATTTTTAAAACCGGAGCTGATATGGTTCCTGATTGGGCTTGTGCTGCTGGTACTTGAATTTATCATGCCGGGGCTGATTATCGGCTTCTTTGGCGTAGGCGCGTGGATTGTAGCGATTGTCTGCCTGTTCAGTTCTTATGTCACCGAATCACTAAACACTCAGTTAATCATATTCATTATCGCTTCGGTGTTGTCACTCTTACTGCTTCGCAAATGGCTCAAGGGGATGTTCATTGGACATACCAAGTCAAAACAGGACCTGACTGAAGACATGAAAGAATTCATCGGAGAACGAGCAGTCGTCAAAGAGAAAATTACACCAAAGGCCAGTGGCAAGGTAGAGCTTCACGGCACAAACTGGGTCGCCGAAGCAGATGAAGAAATCGCAGAGGAAACTGTCGTTGAGATAATCGCGAAAGACAACCTGACCCTGAAGGTCAAAGTATTGTGATAGTAGAAAAAACGACCGGTCATTAGTAGCAGTTACAATAGCAGAAAGAACAAAATATAAACCATTTTAATAGGAAAGGAGATAATCATGTTGGCAGCAGATTCACTACCATCAGGAGCCGTTTTAACAATCATTCTTGTAGGGATAATTCTCTTCGCGTTGATCATTTTAATCAAGATCATAAGGATAGTGCCGCAGAAACAGGCATACATCATCGAACGACTCGGTAAGTATTCAAGAACGCTTGAGGCAGGATTCCACACACTAATGCCGTTCGTTGACAGGGTTGCATACAAACACACCTTGAAAGAGCAGGCTGTTGATGTTACACCGCAGGCGTGTATCACAAAGGACAACATCGCAGTTGAAGTCGACGGCATTCTGTACATGCAGGTTGTAGATCCGAAGAAAGCCTCGTACGGAATCAACAATTACCAGTTCGCATCGGCACAATTGGCCCAGACAACTATGAGAAGTGTAATGGGTAAGCTCGAGCTGGACAAGACTTTTGAGGAAAGGGAGACGATAAACAGCGCGATTGTCGATGCTGTGGATAAGGCCTCGGACCCGTGGGGAGTTAAGGTTACGCGATATGAGGTCAAGAATATTCTGCCGCCTCAGAGCATCAAAGATGCGATGGAAAAGCAGATGCGTGCCGAGCGAGAGAAAAGAGCGACTATTGCCGAATCGGAAGGTGACCGACAGGCGAAGATCAACCGGGCCGAGGGCGACAGGCAGGAGATGATTGCCCGTTCGGAAGGTGAAAAGCAGAAACGAATCAACGAGGCCGAAGGCCGGGCTGTCGAAATTCTGAAAGTCGCCGAGGCAACGGCAAACGGAATACGGGAAATCGCCAAAGCCATAAACGAAAAAGGCGGAGTCAATGCAGTCAACTTGCGTATCGCGGAACAATATTTGGACGAATTCGGCAAACTCGCAAAGACAAACAACTCGATTATTATACCGTCGAATCTTTCCGACATAGCAGGCATGATTAAGGCAGCATCGTCAGTGATAAAACACGGCACGGGAGAATCGGGCCCAGTAGAAATAGGATAATAATGCAGAACACGCTTTTTCTACATGAAGAGATATTATTGCTGGCCCTGCGGGATGAGGAAGGCACTATTGCTTCCGGGACGATGTATCAGTATGCAATCGGGGCGGCATTGCTTGCCGAGCTGTTGTTGAGCAAGCGCATTGAAGTTGATCAGTCCGGCAAGAAAAAGCTGGTCAATCTTGTCAGCACGATTCCTCTTGGCGAACCATTGATTGATGAATGTCTCGGAAAGGTCACCAATGCGAAAAGACGTGCCGTGCTCCAAACATGGGTATCACGCTTTGCCAGTATAAAGAACCTTAAACACCGCGTGGCTCAGCAACTGTGCAGACGTGGCATCCTTAGGGCTGATGAAGACAAGGTATTGTTGCTATTCACGCGCAAAATCTACCCGGAAGTTAATCCGGGACCGGAAAGAGAATTGAATAGACGGCTGGAACATGCCATCTTCAATGAAACAAGAGATATCGATCCCCGTACTGTTGTCCTTCTGTCATTGGCCAACAGTACGGGTCTTTTGAATATCGTATTCGATAAAAAGATGCTTAAAGGCCGCAAAGCTCGCATTGAGCAAATTGTCAACGGAGAAATAACCGGAAAGGCCGCGAAAGAAGCCATCCAGGCCATTCAGGCGGCTGTTATGGTGGCCTGTATCATGCCAACAATCACGGCTGCAACAGTTAGTCATTAAGCATAGCTCGAAACTATGGATATGGTGATTGTTTACAAAGCTAATCCCGAGTCGGTGCAGACCGTGCTCGGACTTCTACGCAAGGAAGGATTTAATCCGACAACGTTAGAGAATCATGGCTTAGCCCCAGTTCGAAGTGGAGGAACTTACTTAATCAGTGTTACAGTACCAAGAGATGAGGCAGCAGGAGCCAAATCAGTTCTTAGAAAATGGGACAAGACTCGTCAGTCGGAAATCGAAACAACAACCAAAAAACTCGCCGGGCCATTACTCTTCTCGGTAACGGTTGTTGCTGTGCTCACAATAATTTTTCTTTTTCTGGGGATTCTTTGGGATAATGTGCCTTTACTTTTTGTTATCTGGCTTGTAGTCTTTGCATTACTGGCTAAAGTGGTAAAATAACACCAAACCAGAGAACAAGCACAGCAAGTCAGGGATTAGACTGCTAAGGTAAAGAAAAATGGTCGGTATCATATCGAAGCCCGGTACACAGGAGAAACTCGAGATACTCAGTACTGATGCGCAATACGATCTCGCCTGCGCCTGCAGCACAAGTAAAGACGAGCACCGCCAGCGAACCGCAGACGGCAAATGGATATATCCGGTCACGCTTCCAAATGGGGGCAAAAGGGTACTTTTCAAGACGCTCACTTCAAATGTTTGCACAAACGACTGTAAATACTGTCCTCTTAGAGAGCAAATGGATGTTCGCAGGGTCAGTTTGGCGCCGGAGGAGACGGTGAAGGTTTTTCTGGACTACCTGAATCAGCGAAAAGTTTTCGGCCTGTTCCTCAGTTCTGGTGTCCTCGGCACTCCAGATATGACAATGGAAAGACTCAACGGTGTAGCGCGATTGCTGCGAAGAAGGCACGGCTTTAAAGGTTATATTCACCTGAAAATTATTCCCGGGGCGAGCGATGCGGCCGTAGAAGAGGCTGTTTCATTGGCCAGCGCCGTATCGCTGAATATTGAGACGCCGGGTGAAAAGAATCTGGCAAAGCTATCGCAGAAAAAAAGATACATCCAGGATATTATTGAACCGATCAAGCTTATAAGCAGGTTAACCGAACGCGGTTCAAGATACGAAAGAGTAAAGCAAACAACACAGTTCATCGTGGGGGCCGCTGATGAACAAGATGCACAAATCGTCAAATACATGTACGGCCTTTACAAGCGATTAAAGATGCACCGAGTATATTTTAGTGCTTATCAGCGGGGATTGGGGGATTCGTCTATCACCACAGAACAAGTTAATCCCCAAAACAAGGCGGATATCCTGATGCGGGAACATCGGCTATATCAGGTGGATTTTCTGCTTCGCAAATACGCCTTTGCCGAATCGGATATTATCTTCGATAAGGATGGGAACCTCTCCTTAACAACAGATCCCAAAGAGGCATGGGCGCTCAGGCATCCGGAATTTTTCCCTCTGAACATTAATCAAGCATCGAAGCTTTCTCTCTTAAGAGTACCCGGGCTCGGGCCTGTAATGGTAAAAAGGATTCTTCAGCAGCGGAAAAAAAGTCGAATCAAGTCAATTGAAGAAGTGGGAAAAACAGGAATCAGGTTGGAAAAAGCGAAAAAATTCCTGACATTCTAAGAATTATCGTTGTGGCTCTATGATCAGAGTATATAATCTTCTGGCAAAAATTCGTATTTGATTAATTTAACCATGATGTATTTGTAATACAACGGAGTAAAGATGAGCAATCTTGTACCCACAAAAGTATTCCTTACGAAAGGACTTGGCCGGCATAAGTACCAGTTAAAGTCCTTCGAGGAAGCACTCAGAAAAGCTGGAATAGCCCAACAGAATCTGGTTCAGGTATCTTCAATTCTACCGCCGAAATGCAAAATGATCAGCAGAGAACGCGGACTGGAAGAATTGACTCCCGGCGAGATTTGCTATTGTGTTATGGCCCGATCCGATACAAACGAGCACGGCAGATTAGTGGCTTCCTCAGTAGGCGTTGCCGTTCCACGAGATCGGAGCCAGTGGGGATACCTCAGTGAGGTTCACGGGCATGGAATGAATCAGCGGTCTGCTGCAGATATGGCCGAAGATTTGGCTGCCGGGATGCTGGGAACAACACTCGGATTCGAGGTCGATCCGAACCAGGCATGGTCGGAAAAAGAACAGGTCTACAAATCCAGCGGTCTGATAATCAGAACTACCAACATCACACAGACAGCTCGCGGGCAAGAGGATTTGTGGACTACAACGGTTGCGCTTGCTGTGTTTTTGTTTGATTAGGGATGTCTATACGATTGAACTGATGAATTTTTCAATAGGCGTCTGATATGGGACAAACAGCAAATTTTGGAGACATGCCCGAGGAATATTCCGCTCTGGACAGCGCAAGGATAGTTGTAATTCCCATCCCCTACGACCATACAAGTACATGGATTAAAGGTGCGGACAAGGGCCCGGCAGCAATCATCGAAGCATCCACCCACATGGAGCTTTATGATATCGAGACTGATTCGGAGGTCTATAAAAAAGGTATATTCACGGCCGGACCGGTAGATGGCCAGGAACTTCCAGAGGACATGGTTAAGAGTGCAGCGGAACAGGTCCGGCACTATCTTCAGGACAATAAATTCATCGTGGTTTTGGGAGGCGAACATTCAGTGAGTCTTGGACCGGTTAGGGCCCATGTCGAGAAAGACGCCGACATTACAGTCCTCCAGCTCGATGCTCATTCCGACCTTAGGGATGAATACGAAGGCTCGAGATACAATCACGCCTGTATAATGGCAAGGGTCAAGGAATTGTGCCCCATTGTTCAGGTTGGGATTAGAAGTATGGACTCTTCCGAAAAGCAGGCGCTTGATAAGAATCGTGTCACGTTTGCCAGAGAAATTTCCACGAACAAAAAGTGGATAATGAATGTATTGTCAAAACTGTCTCAAAACGTGTACTTGACAATCGATCTTGATGTTTTTGATCCGTCGATTATGCCATCGACAGGAACCCCGGAGCCCGGCGGCTTATTGTGGTATGATGTGCTGGGATTACTGAGAACCGTTTTCGAAAACAAGAACGTCGTGGGATTTGATGTAGTTGAGATGTGCCCGGACGAAAGGAACAAAGCACCGGATTTTTTAGCAGCGAAACTTATTTATAAATTGCTCAGCTACAAATTCAGAGATTAAAGCGAAAAAGAAAGATTTACGAAAAGGAGGACAAATATGACAAAAAGTGTATTCAGATATATATTTCTAATTATCCTGTTATGTTCATTGATGCTGACAGGTTGCCGGCACAAGAGTCATCAATCTGCCGGCGAACAAGAAAACGAAGCTGCGACATCTCTGTCTAAACTTAAATCCGACTTAACTAAAGCAAAAAGGCAATTGACCGATTTGAGAGAAGAGCTGGAAGCGGTTAAGGGCACCCGAGATGAACTTGATATACAGGTAGCAAGAATCATCGCTGAGCGGGATAAAGCTCTAAAAGCAGCTGAGACAGCAGAGCAAAAAATTAACGACTTAACCGCCCAGCTTAGTGAATTGCCCGAAAATCTAAGCGCGCTCGAAAAAGAATTAAACGAACAAAATACTCTCATCGAGAACCAGCAGATAACAATTGCCGAACAGCAGGCGACCATAGCCGAGCAACAAAAAGTTATCACTGAACAGGAAGAGACCATCGCTGCATTGGAAAAGATTGTACAGGAGCAAATAGCTATTGAGGAACAACCCCAAGAAGTGGAGCAAGAGGAGATTCCGGAGCCGGAAGTAGAGTAACAGGAGTAGTTGAAAAGCCTTCATCGACTGAGTATCAAGTATTAAGATACGCGACTTTTAACCGGATAAAAAGGTCTCCGTTGAAATTGCACGAAAGTTGAGAATTTAAGTTATAGCAAATGTGGACTTTCAGAAAATGTGCTGTTATTGTAGCTCATCCGGATGATGAGACGCTTTGGGCAGGCGGAACCATACTGATGCACCCAGATAGCGAATGGACTATAGTAACCCTGTGCAGGAAGAGCGACCCGGATCGGGCGCCCAAATTTTTTCAGGTTATTAAGAAATTAATGGCCACTGGGGCAATGGGCGATATCGATGACGGCCCGGAACAACATCCACTCAAAAACCGGCAAGTGCAACATGAGATTCTCCAAAACCTACCTTCTGACAGATATGACCTTATCATCACCCATGGTCTAAATGGAGAGTACACACGCCATCTGAGGCATGAAGAAACAGCTAAGGCAGTGATGGCATTATGGAAAAGCGACAGATTGTTCGCAGGACAAATATGGAGATTCGCGTACGAAGACGACGGTCGAAAACACCTTCCTCGTGCCATTCAAGACGCAGATTTGCATATAGTATTGCCGGACGAAATATGGCAAAAAAAATATGATATTATTACAAACATTTACGGCTTTAAGACTGACAGCTTCGAGGCAAGGACTACGCCGCGTGAAGAAGCCTTTTGGTGTTTCAAATCGTCACAAAAGCGTTAAGATTCTTTCAATAAAGGAGTTGAATTAATGAAAGTGCTCGTACTATATGATTATCCCCCTTCCCCGGGCGGCCTTGCTACTCAGGGTCAACTGCTCCATAGAGGGCTTGAGGAAATGGGAATTGAAGTATTCTCTGTAAACTTCGAATCTGCGCAAGAGAAGGAATGGTATTATAGATGGTTTGAGCCGGATGTAGTTGTGGGAGTTGGCTATTGGGGGCACGCTTCGCATTTGGTTTTACACCCGAAACGGTATGGGATTACTCCAATCCCCTGGCTTGTTGCCGACGGCTATATGGCAAACTATCAGGAAATACTTGAAGACCTGCCCCTTATTCTTGTAACTTCCAACTGGGTAAAGAAAGTCTATATGCGGGATGGCCTTAGCGGCAAGAACATAGAAGTCCTGCACGTGGGATGTGATACCGATTCTTTTAAACGACGAGACAAAAAAGATCCTAAGATTTCCACCGTCCGTGAAGCTTTAGGGGTATCAGATGAACAGATTATGATCTTGACTGTTGGCGGAGACGCCGCATCAAAAGGTGCTCAGGAGGTGATGCAGGCACTGGCAATCAATGATCCCGAGGCTCCAGACTGGAAGTATGTCTGCAAGGTTTGGCCGCAGCCCCGGACCGAGCAGCAAAACCTGTCAGATATGCAGTTAGCAACGCACTTGGGAATCGAAAAAAATGTAGTTTATACGACCAGTCGAATATCTCGTAATTTCATGCCGTATCTACTCGCCGCCTGTGATATTTACGCAGCCCCTTCCCGCCTGGAGGGATTCGGAATGATACAGGTTGAAGCAAACGCCTGTGAAAAGCCGGTCGTGGGTATTAAAGCCATGGGCATGCTTGATACTTTGGTACACGGCAAGACAGCTTACCTTGCTGATGTGGCCCAGGAAATAAAACTGAGAGAAACAATCCTTGGTGACGAATCAGGCTATGAAGCCGGGCATAAATACGTTTTCAAGAGGCCCCGCACCGTCGATTACAGGGCCAGCGTACATGATATCGCCAACTATCTGATGGACCTGATGAAAAATCCTCAACTGAGAGAACAAATGGGCAAAGAAGGTAGAAAACGTGTCGTTGAAAACTTTGATTACAGAGTCATTGCCAAAAAATTTGTCGAAATCGTCTCGAAGCGACTTGGTATTTCATAGAATGGTAGATAAAAACAGAAAAATGCTGGAAAAAGCGAAAAAAGCCGCACTTGAAGTTTTGCTGCACAACAACCATGGTCCGTTCCGGGGATTGCCAAGGACAGCAGGCTGGGGTTATCCTGAGCCATACACGCGGGATTTATTAATCAGCTCACTTGGAATTCTAACTACAAAAAATGACAAGCTGATAAAGTCTTTGAAGCGAGTTCTGGAGACACTTGCTAAAAATCAATCCCCGCTGGGACATATTTCTTCGTTGGTTCATGACCCGCAGGATCGCGGCTCAAGCGATTGTACCCCGCTTTTTTTGATTGGTGTCGGATTATGGCGGAAGGTGATGGAAGAACCTGATTTTCTCGAAGAAGCAGCGCAAAAGGCCCTTACCTGGATGGAATACCGAAGTCCGGCTAATCGTATTCTGGTCTGCCAACTACCCACAAGTGACTGGCGTGATGAGCAGTGGGTCCTGGGATACGGTCTTTTCGTAAATACGCTTGTACATATATATTTACGTTTATTCGGGCTGAATGAACAAGCACAGTTACTCAAAGATCATATGGGACACTTCACGGTCAAAAGCGACAGACAGAATCGCCACGTCCACGAAGGTCTGGTCCTTAGGGCCAAACCCTATTATGCCTTATGGTCATACAAAGTTTACAGAAGCGAACGTTTTGATTTATTAGGCAACAGCCTAGCAATTCTGTCCGGAATCGCATCGGTCTCCAGGGCAAATCACCTAATCACATGGATTGAAACTGAGTGCAAGGAAATGCAGAAAAATGAAGATCTTGCTGTTGATTTGCCGCCCAATTTCTTCCCTTACGTCAGACCGGAGGATCCCGACTGGATGCCTCGTTACCAGAAGTACAACCAACCCGGTGAGTACCATAACGGGGGAATCTGGCCGTTTATTTGCGGATTTTATATCGCCGCCCTTATTACCGCCAGAAAATACTCCCTTGCACAAAAAAAACTGCTCTCTTTAGCAAAACTCGTGCAGCAGCCACGGGTTGCTGATGTGGAATTCGGTTTTAATGAGTGGCATCGAGCTCAGGACGGCACTCCGCAGGGTCAGGACTGGCAAAGCTGGTCGGCAGCGATGTATCTATATGCCGACGCTTGTGTCGAACAAAAAAGAACTCTATTTTTCGAAGATATTACAGACTGGCCGAAGGGACGAGATCAAAACGAAAACACGACCTCCAATCAATAAACCAGCCAAATTCTCATTTTAAAGTCTTGAAAACGTTTCATGAGTTCCTAAACAGAACATAATCGAGTCCCAGTAATAGTTTTTCTCCACCCCCACAACATAATTTGGAAAATTTGTTGCAATTTCCGGTAAAGGAGTATAGTATCCGCCTAAAATGAACAAGAAGGGCGTGTAACATGTTGCACATGCGAACGTTCTCCGTGGGCAAAAACGGTATTTGCCCACCCTACATGGGCAAGGTTATGGCCAATGGATGAGCCTAGCAAAAATAACCACAGGAGCGTTAAAACCAGCACCGATATGCTGATAAGTGGTTTTGTCGCCAGCTTAAGTGACGAGCATCGGATGCTTGTCGTTCTCAAGGCACAATTATACGGTGGAACTTGGGAGCCTATGCTCGATGATCTGCAAAACCGCCTTGAAGGTAAGCCGTATATCTTCAAACTGGTTAATAGAATAAAAGACGATATCGAGCGCATCGAACAGATGCGAAAATTCGAAGAGCAGCACAAAGTTGATTTAGCTGAATATGTTGAACTTTCATGAATAGGGATGAATAAGAGCAATTGAATTCATACTCCGCCTCTGTAATATACATTTCATGAGAATGACGGAACGGGGTGACGAAAAAGAAATATTTTTTTGTGAGGAGTAACAAAAATGCTAAAAATGGTCAGATTCAGAATTGTTTTACTGTTTAGTTTCCCGATTTTGTGGATTACGCAAAACGGTTTTACCGGGCAAAGCAGTTCTAAACCGCTTATATCACCGGAACTCCTCAAGCACACCGGGCTGAAAATGTTATGGGATAACGAACTGCCGATTAAACAAAATGAGAATTTAGATCGATTACTCCTATTCAACAATTATGTCTATGCCGTTTCTGATCGCAATTTCGTGGTCTCTCTTAATCAGAATAACGGGAAGATTATATTTGGCAGGACTATAGAACCGGCTGGTTTGCCGATTGCGGGAGTGAAGCTTTACGGCAATGAGCTTACATATGTAAGTAGCAGAAGTAAGCTAGTTCAAGTTAATGCCCAGTCCGGAAATGTACTCAAAACTACCGATGTCGGGATCAGCATCAGTTGTCCCGTTGCCCGTAATAGTTCGTTCTTTTATATAGCCGGTACAGACAAAAGGCTTCATGCGATAAACGCTGGCAATATGGTCCAAGCTTTCGAAGTTTCAGCCCAGAATGAGTCAGCGATAACATCAGTCACCGCAGATGAGAGTTCAGTAATTTTTGCTACCGCTGCAGGTAATATCATTTGCATCACTCCTGATCGACCTCAACGTCTGTGGCAATTCGACGCTTCAAAAGCCATCACAGGAGCAGTTATCAGAGATGGTTTGTCGCTGTTTTTTGCCAGCAGGGACACAAACGTTTACAGAGTTGATATAGTCGGCGCGCCTGAAAATAAGCGGCTTATCTGGAAGCATCAAACGGCGGCAGTACTCGAAGATCCTCCTATTGTGACACAAGGAATCGTCTATCAGCACGTCAAGGGCAAGGGCTTGACCGCTATAAACAAAAATACCGGATCACCTTTTTGGCAGGTACCGGGCGGTATTGATTTGTTAACAGAGACAACAAACAAGGCCTACGTAATCACAAACACCAGAACATTGGTCGTAATGGACAACATTAGAGCGAAGATGCTATATACAGTTAACCTTACGGGAATTACAAAACACGTATCGAATATTAAAGACGATAAAATATATATTGCCGATAATCTTGGCCGGATTGCTTGTCTACAACCGGTTGAATAAGGAGTAGTCGTTAGTCAATCGCATTTGTTCAATTTGGAAGGAGAAAAAGTACAAATGGAAGTGAAAATTAAAACTGCATTGATTAGTGTTTCCGATAAAAGCGGCGTTGTCGATTTCGCCAAGAAACTCAGCGAGATGGGTGTCAAGATAATCAGCACTGGAGGAACAGCAAAGAAACTAAGCGATGCCGGAATAGATGTAGTTGGAATCGAGTCGGTGACGGGATTTCCAGAGATGATGAACGGAAGAGTGAAAACACTTCACCCTAAAATACACGGGGCTCTATTGGGACTCCGTGATAAAAAAGAACATACAGCAGCTATGAAAGAGCATGAGATTGAACCAATTGATTTGGTATGTGTGAATCTTTACCCGTTCGAACAGACAATTGCCAAACCGGGCTGCACATTAGCAGAGGCGATTGAGAATATCGACATCGGCGGGCCCAGCATGCTTCGCTCAGCAGCAAAGAACCATAAGTTCGTTACAGTCGTGACACAACCAGACCAGTTCGATAAGGTCCTTGAAGAAATGGAAACGAACGATGGAACTGTAAGCGAAGAGCTGCGAAGTGATTTCGCACGGGTAGCATTCGGCCTAACAGCATCCTACGATGCGGCAATCTCAAAATATTTAAACAGCAAAGTTGATGTGGAGTATCCGGAAAGAATCACAATTGCAGTCAAGAAAGAAGCCTTGCTACGTTACGGCGAGAATCCTCATCAATCCGGTGCATTCTATAAGTTGTCAGCGAGTGGCGAAACTTCGGTCAGCAGTGGCACTTTGCTGGAGGGTGGCACTGGAATCAGCTTTAATAACCTGCTGGATACGAACGCAGCATTCGAGCTTGTGAAGGAATTTTCCGAACCCGCAGCAGTTGTCGTTAAGCATCTTAATCCATGCGGTTGCGCTGTAGATGACGACATCTGTGTGGCATACCAAAAGGCTTATGAAGGCGATGTAGTGAGCGCGTTCGGCGGCATTATCGCATTAAATCGAAATGTAGATGTCGAACTGGCCCAGACGATAATGGAATCTTACAGCCGATTCGGCAAGGCGCTCGGTGCCGGCGGATTCTTCGCCGAGGTGATTATCGCGCCGGGATTCGATAAGGAAGCCGTCGAGATAATAAGAACACTGAAGGCATGGGGCAGCCGGGTTCGACTTATCGAAACAAGCCCCATCGACAGGGCCAACATTGACTGCAGCGAATATGATGTACGCTGCATCGTCGGCGGAATGCTCCTGCAGAAACGAGACCTTGTCGGCTGGGAGCCCGATGCACTGACCTATCCGACCAAAGCAAGGCCTTCGAAGAAACAGCTTGAGGATTTAAGAATTGCCTGGCTTGTCGCGAAGCATACCAAGAGCAATACTATTGTGTTGGTTAAGAACAAAAAAGTATGGGGCGTCGGTGCAGGCCAGATGAATCGCGTTGAATCCGGCCTGATCGCCTTCAAACGTGCCGGCGACGAGTCCAAAGGTTGTGCGATGGCTTCGGACGCCTTCTTCCCGTTCCCGGATAATGTTGAAAACGCCGCCAAAGCCGGCGTGACCGCCATAGTTCAGCCGGGTGGATCAAAGAAGGATGATGAAGTCATCGCTGCGGCGGACAAGCATAAAATAGCAATGGTCTTCACCGGCAAGCGACATTTTAAGCATTGATTTCGTATCACATGATACGAGATAAGTGTTGAACTTACCGATATTGGATTTTCATTCAGCACCCACCGAGAAGACGTGTGGGCACCGTTTTTTTATAATTAAAATTTCTCGGCGCCAAGTACCGATACCGTTGGAGGATGCAAATTAAGAGCAAGAGTATTCAACTTATTAATGTGCTGGTCTGCAATTTCCAATGCCCTTACAGCCTGGCGTATTTGCGAGATTTTAGGATCTAAAATTGTTGAAGTCGTTAGCTGCTGTTCTGTTCGATTAAGCTGATTACTAACGATTTCTAGCATTGCTTTTTTTTCTGCCATGTCAATCGCCAGGGTAGCCATCTCGTTACTGAACTTTGCCAATTGATCGGCACCAGCGGATGCGCCGATTTGTTCGCGCCGTCTCGCGAGTTCTATTTTTGCTCTGGCAAGCTTTTCCTCCGCATCCACAAGCTCACTGGAACTAACTGTACCAGCATCTACGACTTTTTTTACTCCTTCTAAATACTTGACTTGCATGGCAAGTATGCTTCTCAATTCCAAGCTAATCTGGTCAGCATTAACCTTTTCGTCGATTTCCATCTGAATTCGCTTGATTTGTGCTTCAATCGCAGGTATACGGCTTTGAAGCCGAGCAAGTTCCATCTCAAGATTCTGCTTTTCGGCCTGTAGGTTACTCTTTTCATTTAAGAGCACTTCCTCAGGTACTTCCAAAGGCGCGGCGGCGGGGATATCAATTTTAATGGATCTCAGAAATTTCTCGATTTTCTGATGATTCTCATAGGTCTGTAGAATAGCAAGTCTTCTGGGCTGCTGACTCGGGTATGGTGTTATGGTAGCTTCCCCCATATCACCGGTATCAAACCAGCTTTCAGGATCGATGGTATTTTGGATTGTATCAATCAAATCTTTTGCTCCCCCAGCCGAGTGAGCAAGGGCAGGGATTTCATATACAAGTGGAACCATTTTTCTTGGAAGGGAATCCGCTGTTGCTATCAGTATCACTCCATCATCCACAACGTATTTGAGTTCTGTAAAATCACCTGAAACTCCGTCTAATAAAATCTCAAGCGCTTTGCGGAGCTTGATACCGGTCAACGGATCCATCCCGGCTGGTGTGGTTTGTTCGACCTCCCCATTTTCAAGCAAATCCCTCCAGTTTGGTTGTATCTGCAAAGGAGGATCTACGGCAGTCTTGAATAGCTCAAGCACATCGGCGAAAGACATTGATGGCGTTAAGTTCGACAGATCGACAAATTCCTCCAATCGCTCATGCACAGCAACATCAACAGGATCTGGTTCGATTACAGGTCCCGGCCTTATTGCTTTCGTTTGCTCTATTGCCTTAGCAAGCCGCGATTGAGCACGATCACGCCGTGACTCAGCAAATTGAAGCATATTTTCCAGTTTTTCCTCATACTCTTCATAGGCATTCATTAGTGCCTGACGCAGGTTGTCAACAAGAGCATTCATATACTCTTTGGCCAAAGGCCTGACATCCTTGGGCAAATGAACGTTCAGGCTGAAAAGATATGCCTTCCCATCCCCCGGTATGTCAGGTGTTGCTGTAACAGTACGGCCTGTCGATGGAGTTCTGCGAGTGCTCCGAGAAGATCCACGCCCCCTTGAGGACCTTGTGGATGTCGTTGTATCCAAAGGCCTGTATTCATTGTACATCGACATCCCCATCTCTGCTTCCATCATCATCGCATATTCATATTCATCCATACCCTCTCCATGTATAGATGACCGTCCTGCTCGTGAGCCCATAGGTGGTATACCAATCCCACCAAGCTCATCAGAAGCAATCGGCTGCACGTACTCGACCGTAAATAAATCATAGTTCTGATCCGGCGAGATGCCGAGCACTTCACGACGGGCCTTTCCACCAACACCGGAGCTTTGCAGCAGGTAGTCAATAGTCTCTAAGTTTAGTGGTATTATCGCCGGATCGCACGTCACTTTGACCAGGCAGCTCGCCGTGCGGGTCTTTGAGATTTGTGCTGATAAAACCGGGCTCATAACAAAAACAGTCAAAATCAACAGAATTACGATACGTTTTGTAGATTTCATTTTAAGTCTCCTTTAAATTGTTTGATTAGTTTTTCTTTTTTCGATTTCAGACAATCGCTGCCGGGCAACTTTCGCCCACCGATTTTCAGGGAAGAGTTTTATAACACGATTATAATTTTCGACGGCCGAATCCGTCTGGTTTAGCTCGTTGTACAGGCGGTCGGCCTCGTAAACGAGGATGAATGCTGTCTTGTCCACTTGTTGCCTGACCTCTTCGAGGGGATCGGGAATACTTGCAAGCTGGGCCTTGAGTTCATCAAGCCGATGCTGTTTTTGCTCATCTTCGAGTACTTCCTGTATCAAACTAAGGGCCGCGTCGGTTCTAATTTGAAGCTGCTTAATCTGAGTTTCGAGCAAAGCAATCTTTCTCTCTTCCTGTGTTGGTTCTGTGGTTCTAAACACAACACCCAAAATGCTTAGAGCAACCATAAGTACAGCGGCTGCGCTTAGCGGAGCAATGAAATTTATAATATTTTTGCGCCTGGCCCGACGACGAATAGCGGAAACATTCACCTCAACGGGAGCAATCCCCCCCCCTGCCTTATCCGCTTGTTGAAGCAGATTTTTTATTTTGTCTTCCGTCATAATTTATAACCCAATTATTTCCACAAGGTCATCTCTTAGACGCTTTCTTGCTCGACTTAATCGTACATTAAGCGTGTTGGTGGTTATGCCAAGGATTCGACTGATTTCATCAGTGCCAATCTCCTGTAAATACCGCAGCACGACTGGCTCTCGATATTTGGCCGGCAGAGCTGCCACTGCACGACGAACATGCCTGAACTCGTCTGTATCTATATGTTTCCCATCAGAGTCCGATGAGAAAGAAAACCTGTTAATTTCCTGTGAGAATCGTCGTAACCGAAGCCGTCGTTTATATCGACTGCTACGGCACTTATTTATTGTTATGGTAAAGAGCCAGCTTTTGAGGCTGCATTCACAGCGAAATTTTTTCAGACCGAGATAAGCGGCAAGAAAGATGTCCTGCGTAACATCCTCGACATCGCCAGGCCAACCGAGCAGCCGATTAGTTAATATCGCAATATCAGCCGAGTACTGCTTAACAATTCTCTCGAAAGCAGATTCATCGCCCCGGTGGAACTGTTCGACCAGTAGTTCATCATCATTTTTCTCGGCCATGACTACAATATTAGACCGACTCCTTGATGAAAACTTACAAAAAACTGAGAAAAATTGAAAAAAAGCCCCCGGACAGGCCTGGGGGCTCAATAGTTTTATCGAGGTGGATTGTGTAGGCTCAGTCCAAAGGCATCTTCTGCGGCTTCCTTGAGCACTTCCGAGACCGTGGGGTGTGGGAAGCTGATTTCGGTAATCTTTTCCCTGCTGCCGATTAGTGCTCTAGCCGCCCCTACAAGCTCGGTGACGATGGAGCCAACCATTGCAACGCCGACGATTTTGTCTGTTGAATTGTCTCTTACGACTCGAATTTCGCCGATTGTTTCGTTGTGTGCATTGCTTCGTCCGTTGGCTTTGAAGAACGACCTTCCTACGGAAACATCAAGCCCTTCGGCGGCGCATGCTTCTTCGGTCTTGCCAACCGATGCTATCTCCGGGAACGTATAAACCGCCCGCGGCACGAGCGAATAGTCGGCAATTTCTTCATCGCCACCTGTAGCGTTAGTCGCGGCCACTTCCGCTTCGGCAAACGCCCCGTGTGCCAGATATGTCGTACCCACAGCGTCACCGATGGCATACACGCCGGGAGCGTTCGTTTCTAATTTCTTATTAATGGCAATCACGGCGCCATTCATTTTTAGATTCAAAGCTTCGACAGTTTCTTCATCGACAAAAGCACGCCGGCCTACTGAAACGAGAACTTTTTCAGCATCAATTGTCTGGCCGCCTTCAAGAACGACCTTGGCCGGCGTTCCGGTCTTATCGACCGATGTGACTTTTTGACTCGTCAGCGAAGTAATGCCGAGCTTCTTGAATTCACGTTCTATCAGCCGTCCGACCCATTCGTCCTCCATTGGAATCAATCGAGTAAGTGCTTCGACGATTGTTACTTTCGTGCCCATCGTAGCATAAACACAAGCCATTTCACAGCCGATGACTCCGCCGCCAACGATTACCATCGATTGAGGTACTTGCTGTAAGGCCAGAGCCTCCTTACTGCTGATAACGGTTTGCCCGTCAAATGGAATATCGGGAATCTCAATTCGATGCGAACCTGTCGCTAAAATTATTTTTCCGGCCTCAATCTCGGAAGGCCCGGCTTCTGATTCGACTTTAATTCGGCCCGGCGCCGTAACAACAGCCCGACCGGGAATAATCTTTACTTTGTGGCTCCCAATCAACCCTGTCACGCCCTTACGGAAGGCAGTAACTATCGCATCCTTTCTGGCCTGAATCTTCGCCCAGTTCGGAGTTGGTGCCCCAACGTCAATGCCCATCAAGTTAGCATTTTTGAACATAAGCAGCGTATGGGCCGAAGCCAGCAGTGTTTTAGACGGAACACAACCACAGTTGAGACAGGTTCCGCCAACGAAATTCTTTTCAACAACCGCCGTCGAAGCACCTTTTTGCGAACATCTGATAGCAGCAGCATAACCACCGGGTCCGCTGCCGATAACTACAACATCATAACTTTCTGCCATTATTAAAACTCCTTGCAATGTAATGATAGGTTCTCCAGATTATACAGGATTTCTATGCCTGGCGGTAGGGATTCTTTTGAGGATTATAACACGCGAAGAGCTGATCGCGTAACTGATCTCGAACTTTTTTCAGGCCGGGATCGTTAATCCGGTTCACGAATTCACCCGGGTCAGCCTCGTGATCGTAAAGCTCATGAGTTGAGCCGTGATTGTAGATATACTTGTAACGCTTCGTACGTATCATGTACTCACATATTTTTGACCTTAGGTTATACTCGCTGAATACCGCTGTTGGCCCTTCGGCATCTGGATAGCGCAGCATATCCGCAAAGCTTGTCGCGTCCATATGTTCCGGCGCACCGGTAATGTCGAGCAGCGTTGTCTTTCTAGGAGTTTTGAGTCCTGACAGTTCGCTCAGTGTCGGATACAAACCTATGTACTCAGTTAGTGCGGCGGTCACTTTATTTTGGGGCAGATGCTTCGGATAACTGACAATCAGTGGCACCCGTACTGAAGGCTCGAACATGCAGAACTTCTGAAATAGTCCGTGGTCGCCTTCCATTTCGCCATGATCGGATGTATAGACAACAATCGTATTATCCAGAAGCTCTTCCTGTTCTAGCGTTTTGTAAACATGACCGACACACGTATCGACAAAAGCGAGATTACCCAAATAACCCGCTCGGTGGGCCTTCTGGCGCTTCTCACCTAATGCGGCAATATTTTTAATTCGCCGCTGGATGTGCAGTGGATATTTCGAGATGTCTCCTACCTTCGGGAGCGCCATTTTATCGACCGGATAAATATCGGCCCACTGCCTCGGCGGATAGAACGGTGAGTGCGGCTTCATAAAACTGGTAACCAGAAAAAACGGCTGCTCGCGATATCTGGTGATGAACTTCGCCGCTTCGCGTGCCAGGAACATATCGAGATGGTCCTCAGGTTCGAGCTGAGATGCCATGCTCTCAAAGTTCAATTTCTTGACTTTACCCACCCATGGACTTCCCTTAAGCCACAATCCATCGACATCCGGTAGGCCGGCGCCGCCGTCGTCAACCGTCTTAAAAAAGTGCGGCCCTAACGGGTGATTGGCTATCTCGTTTGCGTAGTGCTGCACCTTCGGTCCGAGGTACATCAACCAGTCGTTGATAGACATGTAATACTCGAAACCGTGGTTGTGAGCATCGACAAAGTGCATCTTACCAATCAGGCCGGTCAGATAGCCGTTTTCGGCGAAATGATTCGCTATCGTGCGATAGCGCCAATCGAGCCGGTCTCTGTTCGTAATAGCGCCGGTACTGTGAGCGTAAAGTCCGGTTAGCAAAGCCATCCGCGAGGCGACACACACCGGATAGGGACAATAGGCATTTGTGAACTGCACGCCGCGGGAAGCGATCATGTCGATATTGGGCGTGGGAACTAGGTCTCTACCGGCACAAGTCATTAAGTCAGCTCGGTGCTGATCCGTCATAATCACAAGAACATTAGGTTTGCTGGAACCTGCTTTCTGCAATACTGCTGGTGAAGAGTTCGCAGCACCAGCAATCTTGTGATTTAGCAGAATCGAAGCAGCACCGATTCCTGCTGTTTGTAAAAACTGCCTTCTTTGTAGATAGTTGCTCTCAGTCATGTTAGGACTTTCATAATCGAGGTTACTTTCTTGGGCGGGATTTCCATTCGTTCGCCCTGGCCGGGTCGTAATCGGGATTCGGCGTTGGCATTTTAGCGCCGACCGATTGACGCCACTTTGCCAGCTTCCGCTGCAGTTCGGCCGCTTTGGCCGGCATGGTTTTAGCAAGGTTATTCTTCTCTCCTATGTCACGTTTGAGATTGTAAAGCTCCAACTGCCCATCATCGAAAAATTCTATCAGCTTATAATCGCCCTCTCGAATAGCTCCGGCAGGCCTCGAATGATGATAATGCGGGTAATGCCAGTAAATCGCATCTCGTTTTAACGTACCGGTCTGAGTGAGCAGCGGCAGGATGTCCTCGCCGTCGAGTAACAGGCTCGAATCTCTCTTTGTCCCAAGAATTTTAAGGAAAGTTGGGTAGAAATCGACGCTCGTGATCGGCTCGCTGCACGTAGTTCCGGCTTTAACAATACCAGGCCATCGAACAATCAACGGCACACGAATTCCGCCTTCGTACAACGTACCTTTTTCTTCACGGAGCGGTGTATTGGTCGAGACAATCTCCCTTTCACCGGTGTAACCACCGTAGGCCTGGCGCAGCCCTCCGTTGTCCGAGAAGAAGATTAAAATTGTGTTTTCGGCAAGATCAATATCTTCGAGCTTCTTAAGAATCCGTCCAACATTAGTGTCAAGGTGTTCGACCATTGCAGCATAAGTTGGATTATTCACTCCTGTCGCCGGTTTTTGTTTATTCCTGTATTTTTCAACAAGTTCCTCGGGCGCCTCAAGCTTGATATGCACAGTGTGATGTGACAAATATAGAAAGAACGGTTCCTGCCTATTCTCTTCAATGAACTTAATAGCCTGATCAGTAAAACCGTATACCTGCTTGTCGTTCCTGTTTTTGACACCCAGTACGACTTTTTCGAAACCCTGCTTGTCTGGGGAAAAGCCTTTGCCACCAAGATGCCACTTGCCGATATAGCAGGTGGAATAGCCCTGTTCCTTAAACACTTCTCCGATAGTAACGGATTCGAGAGGTAATTGCAGTCGGTTTTCGGGGACAATGAGCTTTTCGTAAGGTCGCCAGTGTCCCGGAATAAAATCAGTGATACCAACGCGTGCCGGGTACTGGCCTGCCATAATGCTGGCCCGCGTGGGTGAGCAAACGGGGCACGCCGCGTATGCATCGGTAAACTTCATCCCCTGGCTCGCCAGTCGGTCGATGTTCGGCGTCTCATGGAACTTGCTGCCGTAACACGCAACATCCGGCCATCCCATATCATCAATGAGAACAAAAACAATATTAGGCTTTTTCTGCAGCTTAGTTGCAGGGCCGGCCATGCAGTTCGGCACAGTTAGAGAAGCCGCTCCCAATCCTAATCCTTTTAAGAAACAACGCCGATTCATAAAATTCTCCCTGATAAAATCATTCATTGAAATATGACATTGTCCGCTACTTCTTCGGTGCGAGAAGCTGAAATTCCCAGATAGTCGGCCCATCGGTCGCATCGAGGATATTCAGACGTACTTGCTTAGCGGTTACCGGCTCAAAATCTTTCACATAGTTTTCACCGATTCTTGTGCCGCCTATAATTGTCTTCCATTGCCCATTGTCTTTGCACTGAAGCTCAAACTTCTGTATGCGGTCATACTCCTCGCTGATTTTGACTCGGTTGAAATTAACCGCTTTTCCCATATCCACTTCAAGCCACGCTTTCTTGACGTCGTAATCCGTAGCCCAGCGTGTGGTTGGATTGTCATCAACCGCCTTATCAGGGCCGTGCACCGGGAGGTTCAGGTATACATTCGATGCCCTGGCTTTCTCGTGGAATGCCAGAGACTTCGAGGGTAGGCTCACAGGTGGAATCTCATGGGCCGGACCGTCCAATTCGAGTTCAATGATCGTATCCAGTTCCTGTTGATAAGATTTCGGAACAAAAATTTCGATAAAATCACCCGTTTGCGTGACGGTGATGTTGCCGCTGGTCAGGATTTTGCTTGCGATGATTTTCTTCGGGATACCGGGTAACCTTAGTTTTTCATCTGTCCAATCCAGAACGTGGACGTAGATGGTATTGCCTTTGTTCGTGCTGGCACCCCAGGAATCCGGAATAAACGGGCCGCCGCGAGTGTTATAAATACTTTGTCCGTATTCTTTAAGCCAGTCGCCCATTTCCTTAAGTCTTTCGACCTGTCTTGTTTCGATTCGGCCATCCGGCATAGGGCCGACGTTGAACAGCAGATTGCCGTCACCGCCGACGACGCGGACGAGTGTATCGATACATTGTTTGAGTGATTTCATATCGTCATTGGGTTTCCATGCCCACTGCCGGCAGATTGTCATGCAGGTCTCCCACGGGCGGTCATTCTGAAACTTTCCAATTCTCTGCTCCGGCGTATCATGGTCAGCGGGCAGACCGGCTCGGTTGTTGATGATTACATGAGGCTGCAAACTTCGGATCATCCTAAACATATTCTCCGAATCCCAATCCTTTGCTGTGCCGCCCAGGCCGTCGAACCAGATGATATCTATTTTGCCGTAATTTGAGCAAATCTCGCGTAGCTGGCCGTGAAGGAATTCGATATAGCGGGAATGATTTTCCGTTCGATAGTCAGGATGATACCAATCGACCGGCGAGTAATAGTATCCGAGCTTTAAGTCGCCTTTGTGACATGCATCGGCAAGTTCCCCGACAACGTCCCGTTCGAAAGGTGAGTTGGTAATCTTGTAATCGGTCAGCTTGCTGTCGAACATGGAAAAGCCGTCGTGATGCTTGCTAGTAAAGACAAGATATTTCATGCCGGCATCTTTTGCCATCTGAACCCACTGCTCGGCATCGAATTTGACGGGATTGAACTGCTTATAGAGATTGTCGTAAATCTCGACTGGAATAGAGCCGGTGCTTTTGTCCTTTCGTCCTCGCCGCTCCCCGCCGCGAGACCAGCCGATTTCAGTGCCCTTTAAGCTAACCGGCCCCCAGTGGATAAACAAGCCAAATTTCATATCGCGCCACTTCTGTATATCCTGATCACTGGCGTTAAGATAATCTGCAGCATCTGTTCTTTTGTCAGCATCAACTCTACTTACTAAATAGACAGCAAGGAAGCATATGACTACAAATATAGGGATAACGTTTAGGAAGTTGTTTCGTCTGTTTATCAACATATTCTTACCCTTTCTGTTTATACCTGATACTTAGCATAAAGCAATACTATATCAAAACGAAGATGAATGTGAAACTCGTGGATCATATTTTTATCAAGGAACGAAAACAAGCATACCTTGACTATTTGACAATGGTTGTATGAGTGGCGTCGAACATCCTGACGCCGCCGGTATCTAATTGGAGAATCAGACCTTTTTCGGGATCGATGCCGATGCAGTGACCGGTGAATTTAGAGCCGTCGAAGATAAGCGATACCCTGTGACCTAGTTGTATGCTTAGCTCGCTCCATCGGGCGATAACTTTTTCGCTGTTATTTGCAGCTACTTTGAGCCATTGCCCCACCGAGACCAGCAGTCTTTTTGCAAGCAAGTTTCGATCCGAAATCGAATGACTTTCCGCATCGATACTCGTTGCAATCTGTTGTAATTCTCCCGCAAAAGATTCTTTCATCTGGTGACAGTTGATTCCGATACCAACAATGTATATTTTCGATTTCCGATTTCCGATTTTCGACTGGGAAATCGGTAATTGGCAATCATCAATCGACATTGATTTCGATTCAAGGAGGATACCGGCAACTTTTTTGCCGTTCAACATGATATCATTAGGCCACTTGATTTTTGCCTGACTTCTGCCCGGTTTGTCTATGGCTTCTGCGACCGCTACGGCACAGGTTAGAGAAAGCAGCTCGGCATTAAGTTTGTTTTCGACCAGAACAATTGAGCAAAGAACGCTGTCGCCCCTTCCGCTAAGCCATTTATTGCCCGCCCTGCCTCTGCCTGCAGTCTGCTCTTCAGCAAAAACAACAAGGCCATCATTCTGCTTAATCTTTGCGTACTCGGCGGCAATGTCATTTGTGCTTGACGTGCTGTCATAGATAAGGAGCTTTCCGCCTATGCGTTCAGTCCCCAGATTCCCCGTTATCTTGTCAACATCCAGCAGGTCGGTTCTTTGATGTGCCATCAGTTATCTGTCGAGTCCAATATCAACGGCTTTTGCCGAATGTGTTATCGCCCCTACAGCTATTCTGTCAATGCCACACTGTGCTATAGCAGAAACATTGCTTAAAGTTATATTACCCGACGCCTCAAGCAGCGGTTTTTTATTTTTACCACACATTTCGTCCCGCATCTCAACGGCGTGTTTTAGCTGCCACTGACCCATGTTGTCAAGCAGTACTATGTCGATACCCGGTATCTCTAAAACATAGTTTAGCTGGTGATCAACGTGGTCAACTTCCACGGCAATGAATTTAACACCTTTGACCTTCCTGGCATCAGTAATAATCTCTTTAAGTTTCTGCTGGAAGCTCGGGCCTAATTCCGCCAGATGGTTATCTTTAATCAGAATGCCATCAAACAATCCGAGTCTGTGATTATATCCACCGCCGCAGCGGACGGCATACTTTTCGAGCAACCGCCAGCCCGGCATCGTTTTACGGGTATCGTAAATTCGTGCTTTCGTGCCCTGGATGGCTCTTACATATTTACTTGTTGTCGTGGATATGCCGCTAAGCCGCTGGAGAAAATTAAGCATAACACGCTCGGCGCTCAACATGGCACGCAAAGGCCCTTCTATGGTACCGAGTTTATTTCCGACATGGGCGGACTCACCATCGTTAATGCGTACAGTCAATTCGAGTTTTTCGTCATAGCATTTGAGAATCTCTCTGGCAAGATCCATGCCACAGACAACGATTTCTTCACGCGAGATAATGGTTGCTTTGGCTATAGTGTCATTTTTGAACAGAACCTCACTCGTTCTGTCACCTATTCCAAGATCTTCTTCAATTGCCATTTTAATAAGAGGCCGTATCTTTGCCAGATTAAGTTTTTTCATCGTTCTATTCTTCCTTTAGTTCGAATTCCCGGACGAAGGAGTTTTCTTTTTATATCTTTTGAGCTTTTTCGTTGCCAAAAATTCACTTTTTTTCTTTTTCGAGTTGACCAGAACTAACTCGGGCAGCTCTTTCAACTCTCTCAGTTGATCCCGCAACACAGCCGCCCTTTCAAAATCCAAACTCTGTGCTGCTTCGAGCATTTCCTTTTCAATCTGAGAGGCCAATTCGACCTTCTCATACTCCGAATCTCCGAAACGAACCGCCTGCCGGGCAGTCTGCCGCGCTTTAATCTGGTCCGTCAGGCTCCGGCGGATTTCCTTTCTTATCGTTTCGGGCGTTATATTATACTCTTTATTATATTCCAACTGAATTCTACGCCGTCTGTTCGTTTCGTCAATAGCTTTCTGCATCGAGGGTGTAACCGTATCGGCGTACAGAAAAACGGTCGCATTGACATTTCGTGCCGTCCTGCCGATCGTTTGTATCAGTGAAGTCTGGCTTCTCAGGAATCCTTCCTTGTCCGCATCAAGGATAGCAACGGCAGAAACTTCAGGCAAATCCAGGCCCTCCCGGAGCAGGTTCACACCCACCAGCACATCAAAATTGCCGTGCCGCAGGTCCCGGAGTATTTCAATTCTTTCGATAGTATCAATCTCGCTGTGCAGATAACGGCACTTGAATCCTTTCTTAGTAATATAGCTCGACAGGTCTTCGGCCATCCTTTTCGTCAGAGTTGTAACGAGCATCCGCTCTTTGTTCGCTACCCGCTTTTCTATCTCACCAAGCAGGTGTGGGATTTGATTACCGGCCGGATATACGAATATCTCCGGGTCCAGAAGCCCCGTCGGCCTTATAACTTGTTCGATAACCTCATGATTACAAAGCTCCATTTCGAACGGTGCCGGCGTGGCAGATACAAAAATTACCTTCGACCAGCTCTCTTGGAATTCCTCGAAACGCAACGGCCTGTTATCCAGCGCACTGGGCAACCTGAAGCCGTGCTCTATCAGGGTCTCTTTTCGGTGCCTGTCGCCCGCCCACATCGCCCGCACCTGCGGAATCGTAGCATGAGATTCGTCGATAAATAAAAGGAAATCCTCCGGGAAGTAATCAATCAGCGTATATGGCCTCGCTCCGGGCTGCAGGCCGGCAAGATGCCTGGCGTAATTTTCTATGCCGCTGCAATAGCCGATTTCCTGCATCATCTCGAGATCGTACATTGTCCGGGCCTGCAACCGCTGGGCTTCCAGAAGTTTGCCTTCGCCTCGCAATTTCCCTAATTGTTCGTTGAGTTCGGCTCGAATGCTATCAATCGCGGATTCTATTCTCTCACCCGGCATAACATAGTGCTGGGCTGGATATATGAAAACCTGATCTTCTACGGCAAGAACATCCGTCGAGACTGGATTTATATAACTTATCTGCTCTATTTCATCGCCGAAGAATTCTATGCGAATAGCAAAGGATTCGTAAGAAGGATGCAGCTCGACTACATCACCACGGACCCTGAATGTCCCTCTCTGAAAGTCGATATCGTTTCTGCTGTACTGGATGTCCGCCAATCTGCCGAGCAGATCATTTCTGTCACAGCGGTCGCCCTTTCGAATGGCTACGACACTGGCTTTATAATCCTCGGGTGAACCAAGCCCGAAAATACACGAGACCGAAGCGATTATTATACAATCATTTCTCGTTGACAGGCTGGTCGTGGTCGAAAGGCGGAGACGGTCGAGGTCACTGTTTTTCGAGGCATCTTTTTCGATGTAGATGTCCCGCTGTGGGATATACGCCTCCGGCTGGTAATAATCATAATAGCTGACAAAATACTCGACGGCGTTCTCTGGAAAAAGCTCTTTGAATTCTTCGTAAAGCTGTGCGGCCAGCGTCTTGTTATGAGAAATAACAAGTGTCGGAAGATTATGCCGGGCTATGACATTTGCCATTGTGAAAGTCTTGCCGGAGCCGGTAACGCCCATCAGAGTCTGGAACTTCCTACCGGAGCGAAGACCATACACAAGCCGCTCAATGGCCTGCGGTTGATCCCCCGCTGGTTTATAATCATTGTTGATCTTAAATATTCCCATATCAGTTTGCTATTATAATCCTGGACTAAGCAGTTTAAACATGAAATATAGCACATAACAAACAGGAGAAGTCTGAAAAAACCGAAAATTCCTGTTTTCTACCTGACCATTTCTGGATAAACAACAGCAGCCAAGAGTGCTCTGCCGTATTTTTGCCAGAGTGCTTCAGAATTAAGCTTTGAGTCGGCTTCGGTCATTTCGAATGTTATTATCGGGATGTTTAATGTTTCTCCGGCGTATGAGCCGAGCGAGCCCGGCCTGGCGCCGAGTTTCTTTACCGGAAGGGCGCAATATTGCCCCATGTGTTCGGCCAGCATTCTCGCGGGACCGTCATAATCGATACAGTTTAGGGGCTGATGAAGGGTAATGATTCGATCCGGCTTGTATTGCTGTACAAGCTGCTTGATAATCACGGCTTCCGGTTCGGAAAGCGGGAGCAGTCCGGTCTCTTTAGTGTTAATTCGATTTGCAGCTTCGAAATTGCGGTTGAGGTCTACACCCCTGGCATTGTAACGGGAACCGTTTACCATGCCGTCAGGATTTGCCACGGCCATCAGCACAACCTTCCGCCCATTCAGCATCACCGGATTCTCTCGCAGATACCAGGATAGGCGGCGAACAAGCGGCGTTCCGGCAGCCACATTATCGGTCGTCGCTGAACCGATGTGCCGACAATGCGATATCTCGCTGGAACCACAGCAGTCGGCAACTCACCAACTATCTGCGGGTACTGAACAGGCTCGACGCAACCGGCAAAGGCAAAAACTCCAAATAATATACAAAGTGCCGAAATTCTGCTCCATCTTGTATTCATCTCAAACACCTTTTATTAATTTGCCATCTGATTATAGAATAAGTACGCTTGCCCATTATAAACACTTTCCCCTGTTATCAAAGATAAAAATCAATTCTCTGTTTTTTGCTCTCCTGTCTTTCACATGGCAAAAAAGCTTGAGTAAAACCGCTCGCCCTGATAAACTATCATACCTGTTGAGAATTGTAGGGTGCGTAACTCGTACCTTGGGCACTCTTTGCACACGCGTTAGAACTGGATACGTGTGCAAACACTGAATTTGAACACCCTACACCCTCATGACAATGAACTCATTTTATTTGAGGTGAAAGATGAACGTACTTTTAATCGGCAGCGGCGGACGCGAGCACGCAATCGCCTGGAAGCTGGCCCAATCGAAAAACCTGGGCAAACTCTATATAGCACCGGGCAATCCCGGCACGGCAGAATGCGGCCAGAATATACCTGTCAGTTCAGACGACACAGAAAAGCTTTTGGATTTTGCAAAGCAAAACAACGTGGGGCTTGCGGTTATCGGCCCTGAAGACCCCCTTGCAGCAGGCATAGTAGATAAGTTCGAAGCCGCCGGCATAAAAGCGTTCGGCCCGAGCGGTAAGGCCGCCCAGCTCGAAGCGGACAAGGCATTCGCAAAACAGCTCATGCGCTCCAGCAGCGTTTCTACTGCCGAGAGCAGGATCTTCGACAGGTTCGAAGACGCCAAAGCATATATCGCAAGTAGAGACGAACCAGTGGTAGTCAAAGCCGCTGGCCTCGCCAAGGGCAAAGGCGTTTATGTCTGTGATGAACCTTCTGATGGAATCCTGGCCGCGGAAAAAGTCATGTGCGACAGAATATTCGGCCCGGCAGGCAATAGAATCATCGTCGAAGACAAGCTGCTCGGCGAAGAAGCGTCAATACTGGCATTCGTGGACGGGCGAAATATTTATCTGATGGAATCATCGCAGGATCACAAGCCAATCGGCGACGGTGACACCGGTCCCAATACAGGGGGAATGGGTGCTTATAGCCCGGCACCCATAGTAACCGAAGATCTGATGGATCAGATATCTCGGGAAATTCTTGTGCCAACAGTCGACGGCATGAATCGCACCGGCGCGCCATATAAGGGCGTTCTGTATGCGGGTCTGATGATTACCGCAGGCGGGCCCAGGGTGCTGGAATTCAACGTCCGCTTCGGAGACCCTGAGGCCCAGCCTATACTCATGCGGCTCAAAAGTGACCTGCTGGAAGTGTTATTGGCCGTTTGTGACGGCACGCTGGACCAGGTTAAGCTCGAATGGGATCCCCGTCCAGCCGTATGTGTAGTTATGGCTTCAGGAGGTTATCCAGACGATTATCAAAAGGGCAAGAAAATATCAGGCCTTGAAGAAGCAGGCAAACTCGACGATGTAGTCGTATTTCACGCGGGGACCAAAGAACAAAACGGCCAAATCATTACAAACGGCGGCAGAGTGCTGGGTGTGACTGCATTAGGCAGGACAATTGCAGATGCCAAGGCCAAGGCATATCAAGCTGTAGATAAAATAAATTTCGACAGGGCATATTGTAGGCGGGATATTGCCGATAAAGCAATAAAAGCGAAATTATAGCTGATAAATAATTATGGCCCGGCGTAAATCTCTAAAATTAACACTAAAAACATTCGCTCGCTGTTTTGTTGTGAGTCTGGTTTTGATTCCTGTTTTTTGGCTATTCTACTTAGAGATAGGCCGAATTTTTAGCTATCTCGCCATACGACAGATTGAGAAAATCACAAATACAGACATAACGTCCAAATCGGTTGAGTTCCAAACAAATGGCTCTGTTTTCATCGAACAACTCGATATTAACCCTGTTGAGGGAAACGGTAACGATACAATACTTAAGGCCAGGAGAGTATATGCAAGAATTAATCCACTCAGTCTTTTGCTGCTCCGGCCGAAATTAAAGGTCGTGGATATTGACAATTTCGTTTTTAATGCTCAGTACGATTTGGACACGGGTTTGTCGAATTTATCCGGATTTATAATCAAACCTCCAACAGACCATATCGGCACAATGCCTCGTATCAAACTTAAGAACGGCACGCTCCAATATAGCAAGATTTCAAACGGGCAATCGCAAATTGCCGTTTCAGTTCCTCTTGATGCCAGCTTCGATTTCGATGAAGAATCAACGGAAGGTTATAAGTTTGAAATCACGACGGCCAAAACATCCTCCGGTTATACCATAAATCGTTTGCAGGGATTTTGGAAACCGGGGATGGTAACAATGGCCGGTGGAATTTCATCAGTAGAAGTCCCTGAGCTTGAGATGGCCTGGTTCGTAGATGTATTGGCTGCTGAATTCAAATACGAGCAAAACAATGATTTCACGTTGAATCTGAGCATGCCGGATTTGCAATCGAGACGCAGTGATGCGCTTGACAGACTCGCTTCGGTAGGTCCGGCTTTTCTGGGCAAGACCGGTTTATTTACTGCTTTACAGGGATTCCTGGACCGATACCAACCTCAGGGACTGGTAGATATCAGACTTGAGGTATCGGGCAATATGGGCCAGCTAAGCAATAGCAAACTTACCGGTAAAGTTCAGTGCAAGGATGTTTCAATTGAATACCATAAATTCCCGTACACAATTGAGCATCTCATAGGCCAGATAGATTTCACTAAAAACAGCTTAAAACTGAACAATCTCAGCGGCAAACACGGGGATACAAATTTCTTTTTTAACGGCTCGGTCGGCGACTTCGGGCAGGATCGAAAATACGATATTCGAATTACAAGCGACAGCATGCCTTTGGACAATGACTTGTACGAAGCCCTGAATACAAAGCAGAAAAAATTCTGGTCGGCCTTCTCCCCTACCGGACATGCAGGAGTAGATCTCCAGCTAAACAGAAAATCACAAACAAAAAAAGAGACAATACTGACTTTAGATTTGCTCGGCACCGAAGCTGTTTATCGGCATTTTCCTTACCAATTAAAATACCTTACTGGCAAACTCCTTTTCTATAGCAACAAAATATTTTTTTCAAATGTAATGTCAAAGATAAATGAGCGTAAAATCATTGTGAACGGTCTAATCGAAACAGGTGACACAGACAGGCCCATAACATACGATTTCATAATTAACGTAAATAATGTTCCATTAGATACAAATCTGGAAGCCGCATTAACGGAAAAACAGAAGAATTTATACACGCAACTTTGTCCCGTCGGATTTGCCGACGGCTGGATTAAATTATCGACACAGGATTCCGGCCCGCCAACTTTTACGGCCGACATGTCTTTTAAAAATGCTTCTCTGAAGGTAGATCAATTTCCTTTGCCAGTCTCCGATATAAAAGCAAAGGCCATATTCACCCCTTATTTGATTATAATCAAAGAATTTTCCGGCCAGTACGGCAACGATTCGGTTTCCCTGTCCGGCCAGGTCCATCTGAATCAGGAATACCAGCAGTCCGATTATAACCTGGCGTTAAAGCTTAAAGAGACTCCGTTAAATGACGATCTGTTTGAGCTGTTACCTGAAAATCTCAGAAAAATCGTATCGGAATTTAAACCGGCCGGAAGGATCAACCTCATTGCCGATTTGAATAAAGATAGCTATACAGACCATCCTGATTACAGTATCACTTTGGAGTGTCTGCATGACAGCATTACCATACCGAAGTTCCCATATGCATTAAACGATATAGAAGGCGCTTTGACAATAAACGATAATAGTATAAAACTCAGGAATATTTCTGCAATCGCCGACAGCAATATTCCTACGGATTCGAATTCGCCGACAATCGAACTGAACGGGGAGATTATTTTAGCTAACGATACTTATAGTAGCGCTCTGCTGCAATTATCAGGGAAAGACTTTACTTTCGACGAACAATTCGCTCGGGCATTGCCGGAACATGTTCAGCCCCTGTTCGAAAGGCTTTCGCCTTCCGGACGCTTCGACTTAGATTTCGAGAACATCCGCCTTTTCCGAACGGATAACAGCGAGAAATCGATGGATTTCACCGGTACGGTTTATTTCGTAGACAGCAGTATTAATGTATCCGGCACTAAAATTGAATTGAATGCACCTTTGGAAACAAAAGGCACGTATAAAACCGGCGAAGGTTTCAGGAGTTGCCAAAATGAACTTAACGGCGGTACACTTAAAATTCTCGGCAAAACTATCACTAATCTTAAAGGCAATATCTGTTATGATTTCGATTCACGTTACTGGTCAACACAGGATTTCATTGCTGATTTCTACGGCGGCAAATTGAATGGGAAATTCGAATTCAAACAGCCGGCCGGACAAGCAGAAGAATTTGTGCTCCAAACAGGTTTTGAAAACGTTGACTTAAAACAATTTCTCTCGGATACGTCATCAGGGCAAGCTCCTGAAAAGGGCCATACGGGCGGAATAATGAAAGGCTCTTTAAGTCTCAATGCCGGTCTCGGCGGCAATCCTTCACGCATCGGCACATGCAAACTGTCAATAAGCGATATGCAGGTGGGCAAACTTTCGCCCCTGGCCAGAATCCTGCAGGTACTGCAATTGTCTCTGGAAGACTACGCTTTTGATCAGATGTATGTAGATTCGTTTATAAAGCACAACAACCTGTTCGTCCGAAAACTCGATCTTTCCGGCCAGAGCATTGCTTTTTACGGTTCAGGAAGTATGGATCTGAAAAGCCGCAACATAGACTTAGCCCTCACCTCACGAGGCAAGCGCCTTGCCACTGACGATCCGTCACTATTGCAGTCACTAACAGAAGGTCTCGGCCAGGCCGTAGTCCGGATGGATGTCACCGGTGACTTATACGACCCGAAGGTGACAACCAAAACCCTTCCCCTTCTCAAAGAAACGCTCCAAATCTTCGGCTCGAAACCAGACACACAAGACTGATTTTCGATTCAGGATTTTCTTTTATCAATCAACATTCGGCTATCGAAAATCACAGTTATATCTGCGAATACGCCGTCGGTCGAAGGATTATGTCAGTTATATTGGAAACAGTATCCTTATACTCGGGCTTGGCATTTTCGGCCCGACTAAAGTCTCGCCGAAGAAGACCGGCTGCAATCCTGTCTTCTGGAAAATCTTTATCTCGCCGCCTTCGTTGAACATCTCAATTTTCTTTTTCGCCGCCTTGACGCTATGGCTCTCGTAAATCCGTAGCTCGAAAATGCGAGGCTTTTTTTCCGGCACGACAAGTTCCGGCAGGTCCTTAAACGCCAACATAAGCGAGCTTTCAACCCGCACGTATCCCGGCTCAGACAGCGACGTATCGACAAAGTCGGTATTGCGATATTTATCATCGGTCATCAACATCGAAGCCGAATTCACTACCGTATCCAGCGACTTATGCACCATAAGCACGTATAGAGTCGGTTTGTTAGGCCCGTACATCGTATTAAAGACG
>WOR8_10000645_pt1 | contig 36383 bp, 31 predicted proteins | sample DeeMarSeWOR38_10_FD_19890 | JGI IMG/M metagenome (IMG submission 19890) | reverse complement strand
GTAATTCTTTTGCTGAGAGATATTTCATATCACAGACACCATGGATCATGTCATAATTGGTCCAATTAAAATCAATAATCCGATTATTTGCACGAAGATTTTCATACATAGGTGTTCCTGGAAATGGTGTCAGCAGCATAGAAATAATAATATCAGGTTTAACAACATTAGTGGCCCACTCCATTGTCTTTTTCATGGATTCTCTTGTTTCATATTCATGTCCAAGAACCAGCATTAATTGCGCAAGAATCCTATTTTTTCTCAATAGACGAATAGCCTCAATAGTTTGGTTAGCTTGAATTCCTTTTTGGTAAAGGTCTAAAACTTCAGTAAAAGGTGACTCTGCGCCAACTAATTGCCAATAATTCCCTGTACGGTTCATTAAGGCAAGTCCTGAGTCTCCAACGTTGAGAATACTATCAACTCTCATTTGAGCAAACCATTCACTAGTATCTCCTGTTATTCCACGGGTTCGAATTTCATGGCAAAGTTTTTCGATTAATTTTGGAGAACCATTACAGAAATTATCATCAGTAAACCAGAAGAACCTTCTTCCTAGCTCGTTAAACATCCATTCCATTTCATCAGCAATACGTTTGACTGATTTAGTTGCATAATGACGCCGATAGAATACACTTTGAGAGCAAAAGGAGCATTGGTGTGTACAACCTCTAGATGCTTCCAGTATTGCATATGGGTTATCTGACATCATTGAAAAGTGGTATTTATCAATCGGAACCTTATAATAAGCTGGATAAGGCAATGCATCAAGTTCTTCTCCTGTTAATGGCGGATGATCAGAAGTTTGTTTAAAAATATTATTTTCTATAAATGAAATACCTTTTATTGATTTTAATCCCGTTTTTATGATTCCACTTCTGCTGTAATACTTTAATAAGTCAACCAAAGCTTTTTCTCCCTCATATCGGACAATAATGTCGATAAAAGGGTACTCACGAAGGGTAACTTCATCTAATATTGTAAAGTGACTTCCACCTGCTATAGTTACTATTTGCGGGTTAATCTTTTTAACTAGATCTAGAGTGCGAACTGTTTTGTATACATTACAGGTAGCATGACTACCTGACCCAACAATATCTGGATCTTCTTGTCTGATTTTTCTTTCAAGTGTTTCCCAATCCAATCCATTTGCTTGACAGTCGATAACTTTCACATTGATTTCAGGAAATTCCTTTTCAATCACTGCAGCTAGAAGGAGGAGATTGTAGGGAGGAGGTAAATACTCACCCATAACAAACCAAAACTTCTTTGGGGGTTCAATAAGAAGAATTTTCATAATCAATGATCGCAATTATAAAATTTTAAATAGTTACCGAGGAGATATTTGAAGAAAATAACTTTTTTATTTACATAATATTTATATGAGTAAAATAATAATATGGTAAGATAAGCATTTTTTCTTTCTTATTCATTGGAGAAAGACAAAACACTTTAGGTAAACAGAAATTAATTTCTTAATTAAACGAAATTTAATTTTCGGTTTTGTCTTTTTTATCAATAATTATAGTCAGAATAAAAAAATCGATGGAAGGATAGCATTATAGATATTATTCTATGATTAGATTAATCGATTTATACTTTAATTAAGGGATTCTATTAAATCTTTGACAATTTTGGTTAGATACACAATATTCTTCTTCTTGTGATTAAGTATTAAAACGTTCTAAAAGAAGGGGTACTCAGGACCATATCATTTTCTTGGAAGTAGAATTAACTGATCTGGACATCTACTTGTCTTCATTGTATCTATTGAGCGAGAAACCATGAATTCTGAGAATAATTTTTACTTTCCCATAGAAAAAGGTTCTATTCGTTGATAAATAGAAGTGTAAAAAATGTCATATGAAAATACAGAATATGAAACCCATGATGTTAAAATTGGGTCTGTTCAACCACTTGAGAAGCATTTAAATGTAACTTTTCAAGTTATCGAAAAAAGTGAAGAAAGAGAAATTTCAAATCGCTCAGGAGAAACACACAGAGTATGTGACTTCCGAGTAGCTGATGATTCAGGGAATATCATCCTAACTCTCTGGAATGAAGACATAGATATGATAGAAATCGATAAAGTCTATAAATTGTCCAATGGTTTCGCAAATGTATTTCAAAATTCACTCCGTCTTTCAAAAGGAAAATTCGGAGAACTCTCAGAAGATTCCACAAGTTTTGATGAAGTAGATACTGAGAACAATCGTTCTGAAGAACGAGTAGAGGATCCTCGCCGTAAATATGGTAGACGGTCTTATGGTGGTGGCGGTGACCGAAGATCTTCCTACGGTGGTGGCGGTGACCGAAGATCTTCCTATGGTGGAGGTCGTCGTGATCGTGATCGTAAAGGATCATCAAGGGGTCGATATGATTCACGTTCCCAAGATCGATATTAGAAAGAGATTATTTTTCTCTTTTTTTTTATTCTTTTTTTCTTAGAACTCTACTATTAATTGAAAGTTACCTTTTTAATTATTTATTTGGGTATTGATACCTCTTAATTTTATTGCTACATATTAAATGAACTTTTTCTTAAAAATATATATAAAAATCCCAGAAAGAGCAATAATAGCCGCAATTACAACTCCGAACTGGATGGCTTGCTCCATAATCCAAGCACGGTTTGTCGTTGTCGAAACTGTTCGTGTTGTCGTTACTGGTCTTGTTGTTGTTTCTTCTGTACTCATAACTGTTGTTTCGTTTATGGGAGGATTGAGTATTTCATCACAATAATAATCAATTATTATATCATTATATAATGCCTTATTTTCTTCATATGATATTTTTCCATTAGATGGAACTACAACAATTACACTTGCGGAATTATTAGGAAGATTAAAGGAGAATAATCCTGAAACACCAGATGCAATGAAGCTATTGGTCGTAGCGTCATAAAGATTCTTTTTACTTGTTCCCACCTCAATTTCAACTGATTTCTCTACATTATATGGATTAAAATAAAGATAGGTAGGATAAGCAATGTCATGATAGTAATCTGTATTTAAACAATTAAGTTGAAGGATTTTTTCATCATTTGTAGCGGAAATAATTCCCCCAAAGATTCCCACATGAGAGGAGCCATATAGACCAAGGTTAGTAGGGCCTATTTGATTTTGATATCGATTTCGATTAATATCTCCAGTTGCTAAGGGAGTTATACCACCCCATTCTTTCCTGAGTGCTTCATAAGCTATACAATGATTCGGGTCATAATTATCTATCCAATCCTCACTGTCTTGATGCTGAGAATCCAGACCATTCCCATAATACAATCTTGCTGCATTAGCAGCATTCAAAACATACTTCCCAATTGCTCTAGCATATCGTGTATCATAACGTACTATTGGAACAAGAGCTCCAACATTTTGAAAAGTACCCATCGTAAATGCATAACCACCTCCATCAGTGATACTCCCATGTAATCCATGGCAATCGTAGTCTCCCCATGTTTCTGTTATAACTCCCCATCCATAGCGTGCATTTGCAGGTCCAAAACACCAATTAATTATTTTCTGGACATCATAAGTGGTTCCTTGCTCTGCATTCATACGAGCTGCAATATAAGCTCCGTAGGGAAGTAAGATTTCATACAGAGGATTGAATGTTATTTCTTCAAGGTAATCCAAACACCATTTCGCTCCAGAGAGATATTTTGAATTTTTCCATTGAGTATATGCTATATATTCTAACCAAGCAACAGCTGCAGCTGCATCGGGTTCACGCCAAAAACCATTATAAATTGGATTCATGGTACTAAAATCAAATGCAGTATAATAGAAATTTGGAATTGTCCAAGGGTTTAGTTTAGCTCCCATACTTTTACATGCTTCATACCACAGATCAGCAATTCCTTGGGCTTCAGTTTGAAATTCCCCAGTCTCTGGATAAAAATCAGTTAACTGGTAGAATAGAAGAGATGGAAGAAGCTCATACCAAAAGCTTCCACCTGTAGATGTATAACGGTTATTTAAATAGAGAAATTCCCCTGATTCAATATTGTACCAATTTTCACACATTAATACCCAATTATGCCCATTTTGATTACTTTTGTTTATTCCAACTAGAGTAGCTCCAACAACAGCAGCTAGACCGTTTATAGCTTCATCTGAAATTGAGACCCCTACATAAGAAGGGAGATAAAAAGAATCTCGATCAAAATTCAACCATCTTTTATCCCAACTTATTAAAGGTAGATATTCCCCAGATTTTGAGAAATTAAAAAGGAATGAATCATAATCAATAGCAACTTGTCGCCAGTCTCTCATTTTAAATGGTGTAGGGATATTTGGCATCAATTCGACTTTATCGATGTTTATTTGCTCTTCTTGTAATAATTTTCTTTCTATTTGCACTCCATGAACTTCAATTAACTGGAAATTTAGAAAAAGAATAAGTAAAATGATCGAAAAAGGTGATGAGAACTTAAACAATTTAATTTTCATAAAATTATTATAATCGATTAAATTTTTAAATTAATTGTTTAAAAAATTAGTCTGAGTACTGCTTATTATTTTAATGAGGGGGGGAGAGAAAAGAAATTAAATTAAAATAGGGGTTGTCTGAGTAGGTCAGTTACAAGATAAGGTAAAATACCTCCATGTAAATAATATTCAATTTCAATAGGTGCATCAAGGCGTGCTGTAACAAAAAATTCGATAGTTGGACTATCCTTCTTTCTTGCTATGACCTTTAATCGTTTTTTAATCTTAATCTCGTTGTCTAATCCTTCAATATCATAAGTTTCAGTTCCATCTAAACCCAGCTCTCTCCAGCCTTCACCTTTTTCAAATTCTAGTGGCAAAATCCCCATTCCAATAAGGTTTGACCTATGAATTCGCTCAAAATTTTTTGCAATTACTGCTTTTACTCCTAGTAATGCTGGTCCTTTTGCTGCCCAGTCACGACTAGAACCCACTCCATAGAGTGAACTCCCCAGAATTATAGTAGGTGTGCGATTCTTCATGTACTTCTCTGCTGCTTCATATACACTAGTTAATTCGCTCTCAGGGTGGTAAACAGTCCACCAACCTTCTCGATTAGGTGCTAATTGATTTCTAACCCTAATATTGGCGAATGTACCTCTCATCATTATTTCGTGGTTTCCTCGTCGAGCTCCATAGGTGTTAAAGTCTGATTTATTCACCCCTTTAGAAATAAGGTATTGCCCTGCAGGGCTATCTTTCGGGATCGAACCTGCTGGAGAAATATGATCAGTTGATACTTTATCATCCAAGGCCAATAGCACTCTTGCCCCCTTTATGTTGCTAGGTTTAATTTTACCAGGTTTGAATTGATCAAAAAATGGAGGTGCTCGAATATATGTTGAATCAGGATCCCATTGGAATAAAGTTATATTCGGAGCTTCTAAAGCTTGCCAATTAGCATCACCTTTTGCGATAACAGAATATTCTTTTTTATACATTTCAGGGCTGATTCCCTTTTGAACTGCCTGTTTAATCTCCTCATTTGAAGGCCAAATGTCTTTTAAATATACTGGTTTTCCTTCTTTCGACTGACCTAGTGGATCCTTTGATAGATTGATGTTCATTGTCCCTACGATTGCATATGCAACAACTAGCATAGGTGACGCTAAGAAATTGCCACGTGTTAATTGATGAACCCGTCCTCCGTAATTTCGATTTCCACTCAAGATTGAACATACATACATGTCTTTCTCAGTGATTGCTTTTTCTATAGGTTCTAATAAAGGACCACTATTTCCAATACACGTTGTACACCCATAACCAACTAAATTAAATCCTAATATGTCCAGATATCGTGTTAAGTCCAATTCGTTCAAATAATCAGTAACTACTTTTGATCCAGGTGCAAGACTTGTTTTAATCAAAGGATTTACACTTAATCCTAGTTCAACAGCTTTCCTAGCTAATAATCCTGCTCCGACCATAACAGAGGGATTTGAGGTATTTGTACATGAGGTTATTGCTGCAATTACTATATCTCCTTCGTTTAAGGTCGACTTTTTGTCTTTAATCATCACCGAGGTAGAAATTTCCTCACGATTACGTGTTGATGCATGCTCTTTCATATATTTATTTAATCGTTCTTTTGCATGTTTTAAAGTGACCTGTTCTTCTGGATTAATTGGACCTGCGATTGAAGGTTGAATGGTACTTAAATCAAGGGTTAAAACTTGGTTGAATTCTGGATCAGGAGTTTCATTTGTTCTGAACAGTTTTTGGTGTCGTGCATATCTCTCAACAAAATTAACATGCTTTTCATCTCTTCCACTTAAAATCAAATATTTTAATGTTTGGTCGTCAATTGGAAAGAACCCAATAGTAATCGCCATTTCTGGACTCATATTGCTAATAGTTGCTCTATCAGGTACTGTAAGATTAGATAATCCTGGGCCAAAGAATTCTATAAATCTTCCTACCAAATTTCTTTTTCTTAACATTTCAGTAATTGTTAGTACAAGATCAGTGGCTGTTGCTCCCTCTGGTAATGATCCTGTCAATTTAATGCCAATAACTTCAGGGAGAGGTATGTAGTAAGGTTGGCCAAGCATCACAGCTTCTGCTTCAATCCCACCGACTCCCCACCCAACTACTGAAACTCCATTTATCATTGGAGTATGGGAATCTGTACCAACACAAGTGTCTGGAAAAGCTGTTATTTCACCTCTAAAACCTCTTTGAATAACTGTCAAGGCAAGATATTCTAAATTCACTTGGTGGCATATCCCACTAGACGTAGGAACTATTCTAGTGTTTTCAAAAGATTGTTGTGCCCATTTAATGAGGTAATATCTTTCTTTATTGCGTTCATATTCTTTCTTAAGATTTAAATGACATGCTTGAGGTGATCCATAATAATCAACCTGTACAGAGTGATCAATAACTAAATCGACTGGATTAATAGGGTTGATCTTAGCGGGATCTCCTCCATTTGTAGCAACTACTTCACGAATTGCAGCCATATCGACTATCAAAGGTACTCCTGTAAGGTCTTGGAGTAAAACTCGTGCTGGCATATATGGAATAGATGCTTCATTCACTCCCGTAGGCCAGTTTGCAATTGTATTTACGTCTTCAAGAGTTATTATATTGTCATCAAAATTCCTTAAAATATTTTCAAGGAGTATACGAATTGAAAACGGAAATCTATCTAGATTTAAACCTATCTCTTCTAGTGTCCTTAAATTATAAATTATTGAATCCCCCAATCCCAAATCAAGCTTAATTTTTGACTTTTTAATTAAATCTATTGTAAGAGTTACCATAAAAGCAAGGAGCTTTTTATGCATTTTAAAGCTTTAGCTAGTTTTTTCTGAGTAGCTACCTGTGAAGTATGAATAAATAGGAAAAAATTAAGGAAACTCCTTCTCCAATGGTTTCAAATCGATTTGATTAAAAAGATGGTAATTGAAAAGGTTTTTTTTATTCTTCTTTTGGTTTAGTCGGTATTTTACCTTCTAATTTTGCCTTCGCATCCTCTATACTATGAAAACCATCTTCCTTTGTTTTTTTCAATAGTTCTTTTTTTAAATCTTCAGGAATCTTTTTTTCCTCTTCAGTCATTTATTGTTACCTCATGATCCTGTAATAGTATAAAACTAAAGGTTTTAACACTACTTAAATATATTCCTTTTTCTGGATAAGTCATCGAAAGGATGGGAACAAAATTACTAGATGTATTTTTTTAATTGAAATGTAATTCTTTTTGTGCAATAGAATTATTGCTGTATCTATTTCAAACCCTAATTATTCTTCGATATTTAATTTCTAATTCATCTTAAGAATCTTTGAGCAAATTTACTCCATGTAAATAATCATATACAAATCGGTGTTTATTATTCCAAAACCTACTTAACCACTTATAAAATTCATAAATTATCACTTGCCTAAATGCCTTATTGTAATTAATTACAATTATTTATAAATTAAATTCTAATGATTATAAATCCGAAATCAATCCTATCTTTGAATCACAAAAATGCACATTATTTATTGAAGAGAGTGTTTATTATGACAGAGATACTGTCTGAGGTCAATGTTGGTTATGATTGTACTTTATCAAGCAATAGTATGATTATCCGAAATCCTGATCATGAATGGTTTAAAGAATTTCTCAAACCTTATTATGTTATGACTAAAGACTTTCAATACTTATTTGGATCAACCCAAGCTGGAAGAAGACCTGATAGAGTATATTATATGGTTCCCTCAGGTTATCGTCTTGGTACAGGGCAAAGAGCCTTTGATAGAGATAGAGGAAAAAAATTATACAAAGTTGTCATGGATTATCTCCGTAATGAAAAGATACCTGTTCTAATACAGGATGGGATTCAAGGAGAACATGGCTATGAGATAGGACTGAGGACAATGATAAGCATAAAAAATCCACAGTTAGCTTATGTGGGCTGGATGGGCAAGCTTATGGTATTTCCTCCCAAAGAAGAGATGCGGATTGATTGTTGGAATTTTATTGTGTCAGAACCTTTACCTCTAAAATATGTTAATCAGATTCGAGAATTTTGGCCAAATTTTGATCCAAATGAACCAATAACTCTGTATGATTTCACTGAAAATGACCAGAATCGTCGAAGAGTATTGTCTCTCCGTGTAGATTATTTTGGAGGGGCATTCAAGAAACCAAATCTGACTATGGTTTGGAACAAAGCGGAGTCTGATGGTTATATTTCTTTTCACGCTGGAATGACATCTGATCGGGTTGTATTAGGACTTTCGGGGACAGGAAAAACAACCTTAACTGTTGGTTCTGATCTTGAACAAGATGATGCTTGTATTGGTAAGATTATACGTAATCCAGAAACAAACAAGATTGAAAAAGTACAACTAATAGGATTAGAAGCTGCTGCTTTTGCAAAATCTCAAGATTTAGATAAAACAAGTCCTGAATGGCCAGGATTAATGAAATCACTTGAAGTGGATAAAGTATCAGACAAACACCATATAGTTCTTGCTATGAATATAGATTGTGAAAATGTTCGGTATAAGTATGAAAATATTGCTGATTTTGATGTTAAAATTCCTGTTGTAGAAGAAGGTAAAGTCCCAGGTTCATTGCTTTGCAAACGGTATCACGATAGTGGGACTACCAATGGACGGTTTATTTTTTCATTTAAGTGTCTGAATCCTGATTGGGGAACTAGAAAAGAACCTAGATATTTGAAAACTATTGTTCTTTCAATGAAGCGTTTTGATTATATTCATCCGATGTTTAGAGTTGTTGACCCAATCTTAGCTGTAGCTTATGATAGTGCAGTGGAATCAATTATTACTTCTGCAATTTCAGCTCAAAAACCTGGTACAAGAGTTCGATCATATGCTGCAACTGACTTTATGGCACGGGAACAAAGTGAACAGGCCCTTTTGAAGTTAGAGATGTTTCGTGATCTAGGTTTAGATTTAGATGGAAAACTTACCTTTATAGTATTAAATACTGGAGCAATAGGAGAACACGACATCAATGGAAACCAAATCCGTTTACATGATGAGTATGGTGAACCAATTCCCAAAATTGATAAAAAAACTGGAGAAATCCTCAGAAATGAATTGGGAGAAACGATCTTTCAAGGACAGGGGAGAAAAATTAGTGTAAATCACACAAAAAAGTTATTGGAGTTAGCAGAAAATAGGTTAATTAATAATTGGATCCCTCATCCCGTTTTTGGTAAAGGAATTCTATTACCGGATCCTGTTGAGCTAGAACAGAAATGGGGTATGAAAGGTTTTGGAAGAGCGTTTAACCGTTTACGTTATTATACAATAAAAGAAATTTTAGATTTTGTTCATCGAGATATTGAAGAACGGACTCAGTTTCTCATTGAATTGTTTAAAGGTCAAAAAAGAGCAGCGGAATTAGCAGAAGTCATAAATATCTGGAAATCAATCCCAATTTCTGACGTAAACTTAATAGAAGATTTCTACCATAAATACTATTGGAATTTTTGAATTATTTCAATGAAATTTCAAGGGATAATTAGTTTAAGATGGCTTCAATAATAGAGGGTAAATTCTTTATTCAATAGATGGTTCAACGGAATAGAATATTCGCTCACGTGATTTCCCTTTATTCTTAGTTCTTTCTAATTTGATTTTTCTTATTTCAGCAGTATTTCCAACGTGAGTTCCTCCACAAGCAGCAAAATCATAGTCACCAATTGATACAATTCGAAAATTCTTTACTGTTTTTGGAACCATCTCCAGGTATTGGATTTGATATTCTTTTTGTTTGAGGAAAGAGATGGCTTCTTCACGGGGAAGATAGGTTATCTTTACATTAAGATTTAATGATAAAATCTCATTTACTTCTGAGGTAATGATATCAAGCTCATTAGATGTAATCTTATCAATTGGAGCGAAGTCTAAGCGACTTTCACCTAATTTAAGCTGTGTGCTAACTGTTTCTGCCCCAAAGTTTAATTGAAAATATCGACTAATTACATGTTGCGCTGTATGAGATCGCATTAAGGCGAATCGTCGGTTCCAGTTTATTTGGCCTTTAATTTCAGTAAATGTTCTAATAGATGACAAATCCTCTTTTATATCGAGAATGTGAAGAATCTTATCCTTAATTTGTCGGGTATTTTCTACTTTAAAAGTTTGATTGTTTAACAAAAGGATACCTGTGTCACCGAGCTGACCCCCACTTTCAGGATAGAAAATAGTTTGATCAAGAATGATGTTGTTATCTTGAATTTCTGTGATTTTCCCCTTGAAATTCGTAAGATATGCATCATCTAGAAAAAGTTTCTTTGTTCCCATGAAATCAGCCATTTTAACTAGTAATAATCTTATTAATTACTTGAGACTCGAGATGGTCAGTTATTAATGGTTTTATTGGGATACAAGCAATTCTACTCATTTCTTTGATTATTTCGATATTAATTAATAGCCCTAACGAAGCATCTGCTTTTTGTATCAAACTTTCAAATTTATTAAGTTTAATATCTTTATTTTGTTTCATTACTTTTCGATTTAATCGAAGAGATAAACGTCTAATTATTTTTTGTTGGAATGTTTCAATAATCCCCCCTATACATAGTAACAGATAAGTGGTTGGATTAATACTCTCATTTTCGTCTAGAAGACTAATTTGAGAATAAAAATAATCCACAGCAATTCGAGACTCAAATCCCAATTCTTCAGCTAATTCACTAATTAAATTAATATAAGGTTCTGGATTACCTTCAAACTTGTATTTAATTAGAAAAGTATGGAAAATATCTACCATTCTGTTTATTACCTCACCTGATCCAGGAGCTTCAAATTTGACCACATTTGTTCGATCTGTTATAATATCTGGATCTTGATAAATATTCTTAGCGATATATTCTCGAATGACCCGATTTCGAATATTTTCAATATTTAAATCCATTAATTATCCCATTGAATATCGTGGTTCAGTTAAATTAACTATTTTTTGGTGAAAAACGTATCTAGAGGTATTATTTTCTTTTTGAGATCATTAATTTGCTTTTGAACTCGTTCAGTGGCTATTGATTCACGTTCTTTAAGATCTTGGTCAGGTTTTTCTTCACGTAGTTTTATCATTTCGTTTTGAAACCATTCTGCCAAACGTTGTTCAGAAAATTCAATTTGTTTCTCCCCCTCAGTCTTTTGATTTTGGTAATTTCTAATCCGTGCTTGAACATAACGCCCGATTAATTCGTCTCTAATACTTTTTGGTTCATGAGGATGAGCCAATTTAACCTCCCTTTCTGCTTCATTCCACCATTTTACCAGTGTCTCTGGAGAAGGGAATGAATCGCGACTCTGTTCATGATTATTCATAGTTATATTTCCAAATAGCAAATTTTTGAAATTATATATTATATGTTAGGGGAATAAATATTCTTCCTTTTAATTAATTATAAAAATTATGGAGAGCTTAGAAAAAATAGAAAACCGATCTAAATTGAAGTTTTTTAATAATTAAAAAGTTTTTCACCTTGTTTTATTCTGATTAAGAGATTCTTTAAATTTTTAGAAAATATAGTAATTTCTTGTTCAGTTATAGATTTTTGATTTATAATGAGTAAATTGCAAGGTACTAGTCTCCTTTTGAATAAGTAGAATCCACTTCAATTAAATTCAAAAATATTAGCGAATTTAGAAGTTTAAATGGTCAGCCTGAATGCAAACTTTTTAATAGTCATAGGATAAATTGTTCTTGGAGTGTTTCTCTAGTGCGGGATAACGAAATTCAGTTCAATTTTTAACGTGCTCCTATCCTGGAGTAAAAGCTCTCTGTTTTTTAATTTTCAAATGCGTTGGAATAATACACAATCCCTTATAGAGGATTTTAAAGGGAAATTTCGATATTTTTTATGGTGAAAAGGATGGATCAGGAAATTCAATCTAAAAACTAGCTTAGAAAAAAATAAGTCTAAAAATAAGCTTCCTAATACACTATTCGAACTTGTACAAGTCCTGCCCTATATATCCTTGAAAAAAAACGAGGAGAATAGGAAAAATGACAAGTACTAGACAATTTAGGCCACTCGACTCTACTTTTAATTGGTTAGAAGTAGAAAACGAGGTTTCTCAATTATGGGCTGAGAATGACATCTTTAAGAAAGTCTTAGAGCGTCAGAAGGATTTTAATGACAAATTTTCTTTTATAGATGGACCTGTGACAGCAAATAATCCTATGGGGGTTCACACAGCCCGAGGGCGTACGTTAAAAGACATTATACAGCGATATTATACATTGAATCGAAAAAAACAGAGATTTCAAAATGGATTTGATACACAGGGATTATGGGTAGAAGTTGAGGTTGAAAAATCATTAGGTATGAAATCTAAAAATGAAATTCTTGTGATGGGATTAGAAGAGTTCGTAGGACATTGTAAAGAAAGAGTCAGTAAATATTCTGAAGTTATTACAAATCAATCGAAGTTATTAGGACAACAAATGAAGTGGGAAAGCAGCTATTATACCCATGATGATAAGAACATTGAACACATTTGGCATTTTCTGAAAAAATGTCATTTAAATGGTTGGTTATATCAGAAAGAGTTAGTAATGCCTTGGTGTCCAAGATGTGGTACTAGTTTATCCAATCATGAAATGGCTGATTCATATCAAATGTTCCGACATCCCTCGGTATATCTTAGCTTACCACTTAAAAACTCACCTAATATATCAGTTTTAGTTTGGACAACTACCCCTTGGACTCTATTGGCTAATGTGGCACTCGCTGTAAATCCCAGTTCAAATTATTTACTCATCGAGGCCAAAAAAAAAGAATTTATAATAGCTGAATCTCTTGTAGATGTTTTTTTTACAGATTACAGAATTGTTGACATTTTTAAAGGAACATATTTAGAAAATAAGGAATATATTGGACCTTTTGAAGAAATTTCATTTCAAAAAAACGTTAAACACAAAATAGTATGCTGGGAAGATGTTTCAATAAACGAAGGGACAGGAATTGTTCACATTGCTCCTGGATGTGGTGTAGAAGACTTTGAGCTCGGCAATATGCTTAAATTAGACATTCTTTGTCCTATTAATGAACAAGGATTACTAATTGTACCTCCCTTCGAGAATTTATCTGTTCAAGAAGTTAAAGGCCCAATATTGTCTGGTTTATTAGAAAAGAACTTTATTTTTAAAGTTGAAGAAATTAAACATCGATATCCAGTATGTTGGCGATGTAAAAGAGAACTTGTGTTCAAATTAGTTTCAGAGTGGTTTATTTCATGTGAGGAAATAAGACCGCAATTACGTCAAGCCAATTCTATAGTCCATTGGATTCCAAAGTATGCAGAAAAGCGAATGGATGATTGGTTAGTAAATATGGAAGATTGGTGTATATCTCGAAAAAGATTTTGGGGTCTTCCACTTCCTTTTTATCCATGTTCCTGTGGAAAACTTACTGTTATAGGTAATAAGGATGAATTAAAGGAGTTCACTCTTAGTCAAAATGATTTCAAAGAACTTCAAGAACTTCATAAGCCTTGGATTGATAGGATAAAAATTAAATGCCCCTCATGTGGCAAAGCTGTCTCAAGAATATCAGAAGTAGGTGATTGCTGGTTAGACGCTGGAATAGTACCATTTTCTACCCTTGATTATCTTAAAAATAAAAAATATTGGTTAGAATGGTTTCCTGCTGATTTAGTATGTGAAATGATTGAACAAGTTCGATTATGGTTTTATTCATTACTCTTCATGTCAGTTACTCTTGAAGGATTAGCACCATATAAAACTGTTATGATCTATGAGGCTGTGAAGAACCAAGATGGTAGTGAAATGCATAAATCTGCAGATAATGCATTAAGCTTTGATGAGGCTAGAATGAGACTTGGTTCTGATCCGATGCGGTGGTATTATGCCAGTCAAAAAGCTGATACTATATTGAACTTCAATCTTAAGGATGCTCTAAAATTCAAAAATCGCTTTATTCCAGTTTGGAATGCAGTGAGATTTTTCGTAAATCTAGCATCTTTAGATATCCAAGAAATATCGCAACTCAAGAGAAAATCCGAAAATGTGTTCGATCAATGGATTTTATCGCGTTTAAAAGATCTTCATAAACAATATCATCAAGCATTTGCATTAGGTGATCTAAGATCTTCAATTTACGCCCTAGAAGGTTTTTTTGATGATTTGACAAATAAATACATTCGTGTTTCTAGAAGACGATTTTGGAAAACAGAGGGTGATTTGGAAGAAAAAGAAGAAGCTTATTCTACTTTATACACCGTTCTAATAAATTTGAGTGTCCTTCTTTCACCTTTTATGCCATTCTTTGCTGAAAAGCTTTATCAAACTCTTCGTTTTCCTATGGATCAATCTTTACCTGAAAGCGTTCATTTATTCCTTTTTAAGGACCTTGAAGTGGTAAATACGTCTGGTGAAGCAATTAATGACATCAAAACTATTTTTGAAATAATTGAACAAGGTAGATCGCTTAGAAACAAAGCTAAAATTAAATTAAGACAACCTCTCTCAAATCTGGTTATTGAAAGTTTAGAATCATTATTTACCCAAACCATGTGGGAAGATCAATTAATTGAAGCAATTAAAAAAGAGTTGAATGTAAAAAGTGTAATTATTGCCCAAAATGTAGATAATCCTTCTTTAGAAGAGGATTATATATCAACCGCTTCTAACGGAAAATTTCGGCTTTATTTAAAAATTAAGATAACTAGCGAGTTAGAAAATGAGGGAAATGTCCGCGAATTAGTAAGAGTTATTCAAAACCTCAGGAAAACCCATCATTTGAGCTTAGAAACTCCCATCAATATCTTTTACACTACACATGAGTTGAAATTAATATATAGCATTAAAAAGTATAGAAATTTTATACTCAAGGAAACCATTGGACGCACCATTAGAGAATCAGCTAAAATTCAAGGAAAAAAGTTTTTGGTCAATGGATCTGTGATATATCTAAACGTAGATGTATCATTAGATCATTAATTTTTCTCTAAAGACAATTTAGGCTAAAGAATCAAATAATGAGAAAGTAAAAATATTAACCCTGCTCCAAGAAATCCGAATGTTAAAGTTCCAGCTACAATCTCAGCATTCTTTTCGGTTGGATTAAGGATAAACAAGCCTAATGAGGCTGATTCTCCCCAGATGAGGAGTAAAAAAGCAATTACGACCACTATATTTTGGTAATCAGATGCAATTTTAATTATGATGCCTATAGTAATTAATTGAATGATAAAAAAGCTAGCAATTATTCTAGAGGTTCCTCTAAAACCGTATTTTACTGAAAAAGTACAATAACCATATAATGCATCAGCAGAGGTATCCATCATTATGGTAGGTAAAATTACTATAGTTAATGTCGCTATACAGAAGATTAGGACTAAAACAAACCGTTAAGGGGAAATAAAGATAGTCCTGAGAAGTTTTCAATAGATTATAAAGGTGCAATAACTCCAAAACTAGCTTGATTCAGTATTAAATCCATTGGAGCTTTACCCTTTAGTTCAAGTGAAAGGAATGAATAAAAATGTGAGGCTAGTACTGCAAAACTAATCAGTAAAGGAATTAGCAGGGAATCATAAAGAACCCAATAAAAATGAGACAATAATATACAAATAATCCAAAAAGAATAGCTAAGATAGAATACATGATGGGATTTAAGTTGTGATTCTAGAACCCATGAATTTAGTTTATTTTTCCGCGGATTTATGCTATCTGCATCTTTATCACAGATTGCATTCAAAGAAAAATGACCAAGAAAAAAGAATAACATGATAATAAACCCATGGAAAACTCTTAGCATATTTTGGGTAGTAATTAAGGAGAAAGGAATTAAATAATAACAGAACGATAAGAAAAAGGCCCAAAAGGGGCGGAAAATACCAGTAAATTCAATAATCCCTTTTTTTTACCATAATTTATCCATTTAAACTTATCTATGAAAAATCTTTAAGAATTTGATATTAATCTATCTAAAAATTTTGATATAAGTTTATTAATGATCTTCGGTAAAGGTTGAAAAAGGAAATAAGCATTAAAGTTCAATTAACTGTTTAAATCCTTACTTATAATTAAAATCTATTCGTAATCAAATGTGTCTTTTATGTCGCCAATATTTAAACGTCCAAAATTTGTGGATGTCACGTCGGAGACCCAACGCCTAAAAGAGCTAGATCACTTCTGGATTCAAATATCAGAAATACCAATCTGTTTTAGATTTAGTTATCTCTCTGATGATGAATCAGGAGAATATATTCCTGCAGGTGATGAAAAAGCTCGATTTAATGAGCCAATCTTAATGATACATGGTCACGGGACATCTCATACGATTTTTAATTGGTTTGCTCGTGAACTATGGTATTATGGATTTCGTTCACTGTTTGCGCTTGACACTTGGGAAATGGATGATCTTAAACAAGAAGCTGATAAGTTAGTAGAAATTGTTAATTATATAAAGGAAGTCACAAATGCTCATCGGATAAGTATTGTTGCGTATTCAACAGGTGGAATCATTTCTCGATACTATACTAAGTTTAATCATGGTGATACCCAAGTACGTATATTAGCTATGGTTGGCACACCACACGATAAGGTACAGTATCTACAAAACCTTATTGAATCTAAAATGGAAAAAATTCAAATCCAACGTGAGCTTGATTATCTTGAGGACATCAATTCAACTATTACTGAAAAAGAATTATATTATTTAACAAATATTAATGTAGGAGGCGCTCTGTGGGCTCGAGACTTAAAATCAAATGAGATTCGGTTTGTACCACTGTCCGATGCGATTAATATTACTCTTGGAAGAACCCAATTACGTGTTCATAAGCATAAAATTACCTTTAGAGCATTGAGAGATTTTTTTATCCCAAAAGTAGCTGTTTTTAAAATCCGATTATTAGCTATAACAAATACTTTTGCACCTATAGGATTTCGAATACACTATAAAGGACATGTAACACAGAGATATCCCCAATCAGGATTTATTAAAATACCATCAGTGAAAGAAAGACAATCATATATTCCAGAGGTTCCTATCATCATTTTCAGCAGTTTTTTTTCCCTAGAACAAAATGAAGACATTATTTTAACCATTTTTTCATTTGATGACTCAGGAATTCTTCAAAAAACTACAGGAAAGGTAGATATTTCTATTGATTATACAGAATTACCCGCAGTAGACTATTTTACACTATATGGTACTTCTAATGAACAAATAAATATTGCAGTGTATACTTATATCCCATAGTGTTTGTGAAACTAGTGAATAGCGAAAATTTAATCATAGAACTAGTTTCTCTTATTAAAAATTCTAAGTACATAGTAGCTTTTACGGGTGCTGGAATTAGTACAGAATCAGGAATTCCTGATTTTAGAAGTCCTGGAGGACTATGGGAACGTTATAATCCTGCAGAATATGCTCAATATTCCTCCTTTTTAACCCATCCAGAAAAATTCTGGCAAATGCACCAAGAAGCATCATCTTTAATCCAAAATGCTGAACCAAATGCTGCACATAAAGGACTGGCCTTTTTAGAGAAAAATTTTAATCTAAAAACTGTAATCACTCAAAATATTGATTTTTTACATAAAAGAGCAGGGAGTACAAATGTTTTAGAACTTCATGGTTCTGGCGAGTTTGGGAAATGTTTGAGTTGTAGCAAGATATATCATTATAAAACAATAGATAAACTTATAAATGAGAAAGGTATTCCTCCTCTCTGTACAAACTGTGCAGGATTAATCAAACCTAATGTTATCTTATTTGGGGAGCCTGTACCAGATAATGTGTTCTATGAGGCTAGGAGAGAAGCTTCAAAGGCTGATTTAGTGATTATTGTAGGTAGCAGCCTTTCTGTAGCCCCAGCTGCGTTCTTGCCACAATTAGCACTACTAAATGGATCGAAATTAGTGATTGTTAACGAGGATGAAACTCACTATGATGATGATGCTACTGTCGTCATCCGAGATAAAGCTGGATTAGTTTTTTCATGGATAATAGAAATTCTATCAAAAATTCTCTAAAGATTTTTTGTCTACTTAATTTTCTTTCCCATTAGCAGAGCATGAGCTCGTCGGAAATAGTAATTTTTTATTTCTTTTTTGATTTCAAACCCATGAGAAGAATAAAAGTCAATAGCTGGTTGATTTTTAGAATAGACATGTAATTCAACATGGGTAATCCTATAGGTTTCTTTACTAGTTTCAATTAGTGTTTGAAGAAGCTTAGTAGCAATATTTTTACGTTGAAATTCAGGTTCGACAGCAATAGTAACAATTTTAAAATTTGACTGATCTCCCTCATCTAATTCCCCTGAAATATATCCAATAACAATTTCATTTATACATGCACTGAAAGTTATGAATTTTGGGTACATATACAAAAGCGAAAATAGGATAGAATATTCATAGCGAAATTTCGGGTTGAAACATTGTCTTTCTATTTCAATAAATCTATCAATGTCTTCCATTATGCTTTTTCGGATTAATACATCTTTCTGTACTAAATTTGTAACAGGAGTCATAATAGATCTTCCTGAAAATTCAATTAATTCTATCAATTGCGTTGGATTTTAGCGCTAATCTTGTTTTAATTGTCTATCATCTATCATTTAAAGTTGCGGATACTTGAGTATTATGATTGTTTATGGTTACTCACAAGCTCGCTACCCTAGCGTATGTTACATATGAAAACCCAAAGAAGGCTACTGAAGTTTTACTATTATATCGCAATAAAAAGAAAAAAGATTTCCATGCAGGGAAGTATATAGGAGTAGGAGGTCGTATAGAACCTGGGGAAACCCCCTTGGAATGTATTATTCGTGAGTTAAAGGAAGAAACAGGCTATATCTTTACTCCACAGAGCATAAATTTTCGGGGGTATATTTATTTTGATGAAATTAATCGTGATAAAATTTTAGAGGATATTCCAGCTTTTAATTGGTTAGTTTTTCTATATACAGCTGTTGTAAACAAAAAAAAAGGATTTAAAAACCCTGAAGGAGAATTACAATGGTTTAATATGAAAAATATTCCATATGACAATATGTGGGAGGGTGACCGTTATTTTACACCATACTTATTAGCTACAAATAACATTCTTGAAGGTAAATTTCTTTATGAGGGAGAAAAAATATTAAACTGGACTTTTGGAAGAAATTAAATCATCTTCTTATCAAATCACCTTTCTTAGTTAGAGGGTCATAAAATTACTAAATCAGAAAATAGATTGAAAATATTCTTCAATCGATATCCAAATATAGGAAAAGTTGTCAGTACACTTTTAGGAGCACTGGAAGTATCTATTCTTGAAGATATTAGGCTAAGCGACAAATTAAATTTTAAGTAGTATTTTAAGGGATGAATATTTTTTCCAAAGTGTATGGAAGCCAAATTATTCCTTTAGAGATAAATTTGCATGGGGTTAACCGTATAGCTTCCACAGAAGAAGTCTTAAACTTAATAAAACGAATCCCATCAGTTTCTATCTGATATTGTTACTGCAGAGTTACTAGGAAAAATTGTGATAACGAGCTCTGGGCATGTATTCATATAGGAAATGCAAAATATATACATGAAATTGGGGAAAAGTCTGTAATCAGGCATTCTACACTAAAAGAAGTGGAAAAAATTCTTTTAAAGGCGAATGAAAAAGGATTAGTTCATCAATTGATAACAGCTCCAACCTCTGAATATTTTTATGTTATTTGCTCTTGTTGTCCTTGTTGTTGTGTGATGCTTCAAACAGCCGTATTGCAACATCATCATCAAAAAAACACAAATATTGCACTATCTAGTAAATTTGCGAGTGTTCACAATAAGGAACAGTGCATAGTATGCGGGAATTGCTCTATATCCTGTTATTTTTCTGCAAGAAGAGTCTTTAATAATCTATTAGTTTATCAAAGCAATAAATGCGTTGGTTGTGGATTATGTGTTACAAAATGCCCTGTTGGAGCGATTTCGATGAAAAGAAGGGAGATTTATAGAAATTAAATTAAAATAATTAATATAATAGCTTGCGTTAATTGGTCTTTTATTTAATCAATCGAATGATAAATAGATATAAAGGAACAGAAATTGATTGTAACTCCCTTAATGGATTATTTTATTCAATAAATAATGATCACAGAAAGGATAAAATCTTCTTTTCTTCCTTTATTCATAAAATTTATCTCATATTTAATCTGTAAGGAAAAATATAGGTGTAAGAAAATGATAGATCTCACAATGAATGAAGAAATTCTAAATCGGGCTGTAAAACGAGCAAAAGAAAGAAATATTATTATACCGACATTCGAAGAGCAAAAAAATCCGAAAAAAATAGTATCAACAACAATTAAAGAGGAATTAAAAGCTTTAAGTTTATGGGAAGTTGCTCCAAGGAATCTATTTAGGATTACATGGAAAAATCAACCTGTGGAAAACGGAGGAGGATTTAATGATATTGCTAATTATATTGAACTCCCTTCAGAACTAACAGGAGTAGAAGCAAGAATTATCGCCCTGATAGGAAAATGGTTTCCAACAGGTGCTCATAAAGTAGGTGCAGCATTTAGCTGTTTAGTTCCACGTTTAGTAACTGGTCAATTTGATCCCACTTCACAGAAAGCAGTATGGCCAAGTACTGGAAATTATTGTAGAGGAGGAGCTTATGATTCTGCAATTCTTGGTTGTGAATCAGTAGCAATTTTACCCGAAGAAATGAGCAAGGAGCGCTTTGAATGGTTAAAAACAGTATCTGGCGAGGTAATAGCGACTCCTGGGAGTGAATCAAATGTTAAAGAAATTTATGACAAATGTCATGAACTGAAAGCAGAAAGAGGAGATGATATTGTAATATTCAACCAATTTGATGAATTTGGTAATCATTTGTGGCATTATGAAGTTACCGGAAACGCTATTAAAGAAGTGTTGGATAAAGAGCTTCATAGTAGTAAATATCGTGGATGTTGTTTTACGACTGGAAGTGCTGGTACCATTGGATGTGGTGACTTTTTAAAGGAGCAATATCCAACAAGTTTTATTGCAGCAGGGGAATCAGTCCAATGTCCTACACTTTATGAGAATGGATTTGGTGCTCATAGAATTGAAGGGATAGGAGATAAACATGTTCCATGGATTCACAATGTTAAAAATACTGATGTTATTGTTGCTATTGATGATCATGATGTCATGAATTGGGTTCGTTTGTTTAATGAACCAGTAGGCTTAGAGTACTTGGAAAAAGAAGTTGGAATTTCTGAAGATATCACTAACCAATTGCATTTATTAGGGATTTCAAGCATGGCTAATGTTCTCTTTGCAATTAAACTGGCGAAATATTATGAATTGACTAATAAAGACGTAATAGTTACTGTATTTACCGATTCAATGGAAATGTATCGTTCTCGAGTTGTTGAATTACGTGAACAATATGGAGAATATAAAACAGTTAATGCAGCAGTCGATTACCATAGATCCATCAAGGAAATAAAAACTGATTATATCCTTGAACTTTCGTATCCTCAAAAGAAACGTGTTCACAATTTAAAATATTACACTTGGATAGAACAACAGGGCAAAAATGTAGAAGAGCTAAATCAGCAATGGTACGAAAATTCATACTGGTCTTCAATCCATAAACTAACACCTAAACTTAATGAATTAATAAGACAGTTCAATGAAAGAGTAGCTTTATAATAAAATCCTTTAGATTTTTCATGAATCAAGGTGTTTTACGTGCATAATAAGGAATTATTTTATAATCCTAATTTAATTTGTCCAAAATGTCGTAAAGAGATATATGAAAATGATTTTATTATTAATTATTGTAATTGTGGATATAAATTACAAATAATTTTCAACTATGAACTATTGAAGGAAGAAATTTCAAAGAAGCTATTAATGGCGAGACCATTCAACCATGAACGATATGTTGAGTTCTATCCTCTTAAGGATCCTGAGAATTTAATTTATTTAGGGACAGGTGGAACGCCATTAGTCAAGGCTGAAAAGCTAGGCGAAAAAATAGGAGTAAAAAAGTTATTTTTAAAAGTTGAATCTGGAAATCCTTCAGGATCATTTAAGGATCGACCTATCTCTGTTGGAGTATCAAAAGCTAAGGAATTAAAATCAACAACCGTTACAGCTGCATCTAGTGGAAATGCAGCAGCAGCTTTAGCTACCTATGCAGCAAGAGCTGGGTTAAAAGCTGTTGTATTTGTACCTGAACATGCTCCACAAGGAAAAATAGCACAATTAACCTTTTTAGGAGCAAAAGTAATTCGTGTATCGATTTTAAAGGAAGGAGAAGACCCTACTGTAGTACTATTTAGAAAGGCGTATAAAGCATTTGGATGGACCCCAAGTCCTTCCTTTGGACCCTTTAATCCATTTCAATTTGAAGGAACTAAAAGCCTTGGATTTGAAATTTGTGAACAGCTTGGTTGGGAAGTCCCTGATTGGGTGATTTGTAATACAGGAAGTGGTGGATTACTCGCAGGGACATATCGTGGTTTTGAGGAATTTGAAAAACTTGATTTCATTTCTCATACACCAAAGATGGTTGCAGTTCAACCTGAAGAATGTGCACCTATTGTAGAATCTGTAAGAAGAAAAATAAAGCCATTAAATTTTCTGGATTGGAGCAAAACTCCTAAAACTGTTGCAGGTGGATTAGCAGATCCTCATCCGTGGGATGGAAATGAAGCTTTAGAAGCAATATATCAGAGTAAAGGAACTGCAGTTGCAGTCAAAGAGGAAGACATTCTAAGAACACAACGCTGGCTTGCAGCTGATGAAGGCATTTTTGCTGAGCCCTCAGGCACAGCTGCCTTATCAGGCTTAGAAGAGTTAATTAATGATGGAACTATTGATCCTAATGATGTTATAGTTCTTCCTATAACTGGAACAGGCTTTAAAGACCCTGAAATTGTTTTTCGTTCCCTTAAAGTTTTTAATCCAATTCCTCCTGATTTAAACGAATTAACTTCCTTACTTAGCCGCATGGGGTAAAATTCTTTTTACTTTTAAGTCAAAGATCCAAAGAATTAAAAATGCTAAAAGGGAACATAGACTAGCAAAAATGAAAATAGATAGATACTTCTGAAGATCCCAAGATAAAAATATTCCATCAATCAGTGGGCCTAATGCTCCTACTATATTTGCAAGAAACATAACCATCCCAAATGCTGAGCTTTGCTTTAAGGTGTTCTTAGCAATTAAACTATTTGTTGAAGGCCAGAAAATAGAATTACTCATAGATAACACAATATACAATACTAGAATTATAATATCACCAAATAAAAAGTAAATCAGAAGAATGATTCCAGCCTGGAGTAATGCATTGATTTTTAGGACAATTGATTCACTGAATCTATCTCCTGTAATTCCCCCTAGGAGTTGTCCAAAAATTCCTAGTAAAGTTGTAACTCCGATAAACAACGCTGCCTTTGTGATTTCAAAATTTTTGGATTCTGACAGAAATGGTGAGATTATAAAGTTAATCATCCCTCTAGATAAGGACATAGCAATGATAAAACCGAAAAGTAGCACTAATCTACTATTTCTAGCTTGATATTTTGAATATTGATCTATCTTAGTGTTTTTCGTATGATTAATAGGAATTAATTTTTGATTCAAGTTTTTTCGACCAATCAGGATCCAAAAGAGTGATGCAATAGTAATTAAAGGAAAAACCCATAATAAATAAATTTCACGCCATGAAAATGCTTCTATTAGAAAATAAACGGATAATGGTCCAATGGAAGCTCCAATAGTACCTCCTGCTCCGTGAAATGCAAGAGCTTTGTTGTAATTTGTGGAATAGGAATTGTTCTCTTGATCATAGAATTTCTTTGTAACCCATGCTAATCCAGGGGGGTGATATAGTGCAAGAGCTATTCCAAGGATTATCATTCCTAAAACTAATCCAAAATAAATATCTCCCCATAAAAAGATTACTAATGATCCGCTTGCTGCTAAAACTACACTTATCGACATTAATGATCCATAATTCATTTTCTCACTCCAATGCCCAAATATTGGTGCAGGTAATCCAGCAGCTAATGTTCCTAAGGTACCAATAGATCCTAATCCGATCCATACAATTGAATCAATGTCAGAAAATAAATCATTTCCTACTAAAAGTAGGATAACAGGAAAAATGAAAAATGGGATTTCAACTGATGCGTGCATAATTACTGCTGCAGTTAATTCAGAAATGTTAGTTATTTCATCTATTTTTTTATAATGCACAGATGTTAAGCTTCCTATAACCAATTAAAATTATTAGAAATCCGTTATTTAAAATTTAAGGAATAATTCATTCTTTACTCCCATCTTGGGAAAATGAATAAAAATATTATACAAAAGAATTGCATCATAGTTTATCTTATTTTAGACACATAAATCTAACTTAATGGCAATTCAGGAAAGTAATTATTATGCCTCGTTCGAAGTGGTTCGTTGCTGCACTGAAAAAGGGATTTCCACAACGTTTTTTGTTTTCACGATTTACTAAAATTCCAATTATAAGACAATTGGTTGATCACATGCTTTTTGAAGGCGATGATATATTATATCTGCCTAAAGACGATGTTATTCAAGTAAAAAAAATCATTGAACAGCATGGTGAAATGATATTACCTTCTCAGGTGGTTGATCATTTTATAGAAGAGTCAAATTATCATTGGATCATGGATTGGTGTATATGTAGATCCTCGACTTCTTGTAAGGATTATCCCATTGATTTAGGATGTTTATTTCTAGGAGAAGCAGCTATGAGTATTGATCCTCGTTTAGGCAGACAAGTCTCCAAGGAAGAAGCTCATTCTCACGTAAAGAAATGTCGTGACGCTGGACTAGTCCATTTAATAGGTCGAAATAAATTAGATACTTTCTGGTTAAAAGTAGGTCCTGGTGAAAAGTTACTTACCATCTGTAACTGCTGTGAATGTTGTTGTTTATGGCGTATTCTTCCCTATATTTCGAAGAAAATATCAAATAAAGTGACAAAGATGCCAGGAGTCACAGTTCAGGTGAATCCTAATTTATGCATTGGATGTGGAACATGCGCTAAAAAAATTTGTTTTGTAAAAGCAATTCAAATTGTCAGTAAAAAAGCTGTTATTTCAGATTCATGTCGTGGATGTGGCAGATGTGTTGAAATTTGTCCTCAAAATGCTATTTCGCTCTCCATAGATGGATTAATAAAAGTATCTGATACAATAGAACGTATTAATTCTCTAGTAGATGTTTCATAATAAAAGATGGATTTCCATATATAATGGTATTTTAATTTTAGAATATTGATTTATAACAAAGGATAATTACTCAATGCATTAAGCTGTCTAATGATTCGATTAAAATATTTAATCTTATAACTATAAACCCTAGAACTACAAGTTAGATGGTTCATTTCTTTGGAATTCTGCTCTCATTTTAATTCCATTTTCTACATTATCAGTAATTATTCCGTCCACCTTCTGTTCTAAGGCCTTTTTAAGATAATTTTTATCATTAACTGGGTATAGATTAATTTGTAGACCAGATTTTCTTGCTTCAATAAAGCCTTTTGATGTTATATAGTTAAAATAGAATTTTGTTAGTGCTCTTGAATGAAATTTAACCCATTCAGGAGGTACAGGATCATAGAAAGTATGAATAGCATCACAATTTAATTCTAAAGCTAAATCGATTTTTGGGAGATAACATAGTAAAGCGATTGGAACGTTTTCATCATATTCTTTGATTTCCTTAAGAGGTTGAATATTAAACGAGGAAATTATTAAATTAGATATTTCAAAATTGACATTATACTGATTTAAAAGGTCAATTAAAAGCACTCCTCCTTCCAAGAATTTGACTTCAATATTCAATAATGTTTTATTTGTAAAAATTTCAAGAATTTCTTCAAGAGATGGAATTTTTATTCCATTTTCATTTAAGTCGATTTTTTTAATTTCTTTCATAGTCAGATCCCGAACTAAGGAATTTAATCCCATTTTACTTAATGATTCATCATGATAACAAATAAATTGATTATCAGCTGTAAGGTGGATGTCAAACTCTAATCCATCTGCATGATGATGAATCGCTGTTTGAAAAGCAGGAATTGAATTTTCGGGATCTCCATTAATCAAATATCCCCGATGTGCAAGAATACGCATTTTTCAAGACCCTGTCTTACAAGATTTTAAAAAGGTCTTTAAGAATAATGATTTTACTTCTTTCACTCTTCATCTTCTTGTGGAGATTCTCGCGGGATTTCCACTTCTAATTGATCTAAAGCTTTTTTATAGCGTCTTGCTAGGGGACGAATCTCATTTTTCCTATAACGATAACTTATATCTGCTTTATCCCCTGTCAAATCGTCCCATGGTTCAACCAGAACCACATCTCCAATTGATATCCTATAACCCCTTCTAAATCGACCAGGAATTCGTGCATTTCTCTTAACATTATCTGTACAAAGAACTTCCATGTGGCGTGCTCCAAAGTTTCTAATAACCACTCCAATTTGTTCATTCTGGCTTGGGTATCGCGTTCTCCGAGGTGCCTCACTAGTTACTGGGAAGTTTTTTCCTTTCTTTTTACCTTTTGATTTCGGTTTACCTTGAACCATAATAATATTGCCTTCTAGATGAATTTTTAATGAAATATTAGCATTTAATCTTATTAAACTTAATATCCTCCCCTTTAATGTTTTTTTAACAGCTCTTTAAGAAGCAAAGGAGAGGACTACATTGTTAAATCCTTCATAAAGAGCCTTTGTATAAACCTTCAAATAGTTTTGCTAAATAAGAGTATCATAACTCCTATAATGAGGAATCAAATCATTTTTTATTCCTTCAAATTAATAAGGATTACGTGAATAAAGACTTGGAAACAGTGAATAAATATCTCAAGAGGGAGTTCTTATTTATAGTAGTAGATTCTGGTGATGGAAGTGGAAAAGACACTCAAACCAATCTAATAGCACGGTTTTACACCATGAAGGGCTATAAAGTTAGAATAAGGAGCCATCCTAGCCTTGATAATCCCTTTGGAAGATTAACAAAAAAAGCTCTTGAAGAAGGGGGAACTAAGGGACATCTGAAAGCAGCAATATTTTATATTGTAGATGTAATCAGAAGTTTAGTCAAATATTACCGTCCTTCTGAAAATGAAGTATTAATCATATCACGATATCTCCTAGGGGTCTGTTATCTCCCTAGATCTCTAGTTTTATTTGGTTATAACTTTTTTTCAACTTTTATACCAACCAGCGAATTTTCTTTTTTTCTAAACGTTTCTCCAGAAGTAGCTTGGGAGAGAATAAGGAAGCGTGGTCAAAAAAAAGAAATGTTTGAATCTCTAGCTCGTTTACGTAAGATGCACGAAAAAATGTTTTACATTGCGAAATTAAAAGGATGGATGATCATTAATGGCAATCCTCCACCTAAGAATGTTTGGTTAGATATTAAAAAACGACTTCCTTTATTCAAAGCGATTAATTAAGAGGTAGACAAGAATAGCTCTCTTTAAAAACCCTCAACTCTTTCGAAATTTCTTAGGACTGTCCTCATTCCAGATCTTAGCCATGTTTAGAAGGGGATTGTTCTACAGTTATTTATCAATCTATTTACGAAATTTCCTTGGGATGAGTGTAACAGAGACTACTTTATTTGCCACATTACCAATGATTTTAAATGTTTTTTTTCAAATGTTTGTCTGGGGAGTAATTTCTGATAGATATCAACGTAGAAGAACATTTATTATAATAGGAGAGGTTTTTGCAGCTGTTGGGACAATTTTTGTGTTTCATACACATCGTACGGTAACTTCTGGGGTATTAGCAGGTTGGGTCATTATTATTGGGCTTTCTTTAATTGAAATTTTTTGGAGTATGTCTAATACTGGCTGGACTGCTTTGATTTCTGATTTAGTTCCTTATGAGGAGAGAAACAAAATTCAAGGGAACCTTTCAAGTATGGGAGGTATTGGGAGAATTATGGGAGTTTGGATTGGTGGTTTGTTATATGATGGTTTAGAAATGTATTATGAAGGTTGGGGTTTCTATGAAGGCATTCTTTTTTATGTTGCAGCCGGGGTCATGATTATATCGGCAATTCCAATGTTTTTTATTCCAGAGGGCGGAATTGAAAGATTATATCAAGAGGAAAAGTCTCAAGAGATAGATATTCAAAACGGAAATAAGAATAGCGCATTTCTAATCTTTTTAATCGCGATGATGTTAATTAATTTTGGTAGAAATTCGGTTGCGATTCTATTATCTCTTTATCTCTCTTTAGAAGAAGGTTTCAATGTAAGCAGTCAAGTCTTAAGTTATATCATTAATACTCAATCTTTAGCTATTATTCTAATTGGAATTTTTCTTGGGTGGATAAGCTCAAAGCTGGGAACTCGAAGAACATTGATATTTGGAGCTTTTATCGCTATATTTTCATTGATTATGTTTTCAACAATCACCTCTCTACCTTTAATCTATGTAGCAAGCTTTTTAAGAGGATGTGCAGACGTAATTATATCAGCTTCATCATATACATATGCATCACGACTTATTAATCCTAAAAACCGTGCTAGATACTTCGGATATTATAATACAACATTTTTTCTTTCATGGGGATTAGCAGGAACATTAATCGTAGGCCCTGCAACTGATCTTCTTATCTTAAGTGGTATTGGAGTTGTTATTGCTCATAAATTATCTTTCTTATTGGCGGCAGGGATTACTACGATCGGAATTTTAATTCTAATGGTAATGGTGAGATATTTTAATCAACACTCTGTTGAATCTATTATACATACCACATAATTTCTTGATATTCTTGACATGTTATTCAGATTTTATGTTGTAATCTATATTAATAGATTATGGAATATTTATGTTGAATTATTCTTTAACAGCGAGTAAAAATTTGAAGAAAAATCTATATTCCTTTAATCCTGGCGAATTTATATGTTTTAGTGCAAATTTTACTGCAATTCCCCCAAAATTCCGATTAAGAATACTAGATCAGAAAGAAAATACACGTTTTAATCATTACAATAGTGGAAATGACATAGGGATTTTCATTCATTGGAGAATTCCTAATAGCCTTAGAAAGGATCATTTAGGTATTTGGCAAATTGTTATTGATACAGATAATGATCAATTTCGATTATTCTTTAATGTTAAAGCTGAGTAGCCATTAGATAGATAAATATTCCAAAATATTGATAAATGTCTCAATATACTTGGTTCAGTAGCTAAATAGGTCATTAATATGCCTACTATCTGTATTTGTCTCTCTCAAGATCCTCAAATGACTGTTTTTTCATTTGCACCAGGTGAAAAAATTAATATTCACGCAGTATTTGAAGAAGAAAATATTCCAGAGAGATATCGTCTTCAAATATTAGATAGTAGACATAATTCACGTCTAAACCGTTATGGAAAGGGATTCACAGATTTAATTGTTAAAGATTGGCCAATCCCTGAAAGAATTAGAAGAGAACATTTAGGTATATGGCAGGTGTGGATTGAGGATTTAAGGGGTAATGTAAATCCTATTGGTCAGATTTTCTTCGTTGAAAATAAAGGTAGAACAGAAAGGAAATTAATACATGGTCCTTCAGTTCTTCAGATTGGAGCTCCTGTTGAAGAGTTAGTTTCTGAACCTATTATTATTGAAGAGCCTGCAGTCCTAGAAATGGTTGAAGAACCGATTACTTCTGAGGTAATGCTCGTTACACAGATTAAAGGGGTAGGAAAGGTTACAGCATCTAGATTAGCTGAATTAAAGATATACACTATTTCTGATCTGTTAAGGTTTGATGATCGAAGGTCTCTTGCTAAATTATTACATTTTTCTGAAAAAAAACTTGAAACAATGGTACATAACGCTGAAAAAACATTAAGTTACCCATCTGATCAGATAATATCCATAAGTAAGAAAGAAGATCTTCTTAATATCAAAGGTATAGGCCCAAAATCAATTGAACGATTAAATTCTATCGGAATCAAAACTAAATCGGATTTATTTGAGTATAAAGATTTCATCACTCTTAAAAAAACATTAAAGATGTCTGAAAATAGAATATCTGAAATCTTCAGCGGTATAGGTTTGATTGAAGCAGATATTGAAATAAAGAAACCCGTAAAGAAATCAGGTAACCTTCAAGATTCTGTAAATGAGCTAAAAGGGATTGGGAAGATAACTACTCAGAAATTAAATAAAATCGGTATCCAGACTCTTAAAGATCTTAGTGAGTCAACTTATGAGCAAGTTAAGGAAGTAACATCAAAATCGACATATTTAAAGTGGATGAAAGCAATTTCAACTCATTTACAGCCTCAAGACAAAATTAAACCAGTTATTAAACAGAAAAGAGTAGAAAAAGCAAAAAAAATATACAAATCTAAATTTGAAGATAATGAGTTACTATTAATCCCAGGAATTGGTAATAAGACATTTGAAAAATTATTAAAATTAGGAATTAACTCTAAAAAAACATTAGTGAATTTTTCCGACCCTGAAAAGGTTCGAAAAGTCATGCGGATGTCATTAGAACGTTTCAATAAATTGATTGTTACATTGAAAGAAGAATTTCCTAGCGATTAAATAGGAAATTATTAAGAAAATTCTTTAGAATCTATCTACAATTTTGAGACTTCTATCTTGTTTATTGCTTATAAAAACCTTTTAAAATATTATGATTTGAGAATTTCAAGAAAATGTTTTAAGAGAATGGATAATAATTCTTTGAATATTAATTTAAGTCATAATTTGATTTTTGTCGGTTTTTTTAAGATTTGAGTTTTTTTGAAGATAAACTTTTATTACTGACTTAAGCTTAATACCTTTTTAAGCACTACTCATGTAGCTAGGCTCAGAACGCTTAACTGAGACCAAGCAGACGACCGGATAAAGGAAGTGTAATTAGAGTGTCACAATATTTTGAAAATCTCGAATCTAGTGATAAAAATGCACGTAGAAACGCTGCAGAAGCTTTAGGAAGTGTGCGTACAAAAGCTTCTCTACGTGCACTGTTAGATGCAGCTAAAAATGATCCTGAGAAGGATGTAAGAAAAGCAGCGATTGATTCAATTGAAAGATTAAATGATCGTGAGGCTATTCCAGTTCTAAATAGGATAGCAGAGAATGATAAAGATCGAGGAACCCGTAATAAAGCCAAAGATATTTCTTTGAAACTTCAAGAGTCTGGTAGTTCTTTACCAGAAACTCCTGATTATTCTGCCAAAGATGCTCAGAGAGCTCGCGAGGATGCTCGAGCGATGGAAGAACATGAAAAAGGACAAACTGGATTGAATGTCAAGCTCTTAGAAAATCTGAAATATCGAATCGATCGTGAAAATAACTTGGTTGACGAAGATGGAGAACAACTTGAGAGTCTAACTGGGACAGGAAAGGTTCAAATAAAGAATAGTGGAAGGAAGGATCGAATATGGGCAATTGATGCAATATTAGAAGGAGTTGATGATGTCTCTTTTGAAGCAGATGAGGAACAAGGAACAGCTGTTTTTGGTAACTCTTTTGCCCTTAAAGAGTTAAATCCACAAGAAATTAAATTCGTACCCTTCGAATTTTCTCTAGATGCTCCACAATTACATCTCGAAGAAGATTTTTGGGATCTAGAGAAACCAGATTCGCCACCACTTTTTATTCGTGGTGAAGAGGCAGGAATGCGATTTACAATAAAGGTCTCTAATAATTTTAATTGGCCATTAAGTAAAATAAGCATTAAAAAGTATATTTTGGATGATTCTACTCGTTTAAGTGATTATAAGACTGATGAAGGTCGAATGAGCGAAAGCTCAGACCAAAATGGTCGTCATCTTCTTTGGGAAATTGAGAAATTATCAGCTGGAACAAGTGCTACAGCAAGTTGCTTATTTACTGTCACTCTTCCAGAAGAATCAAATGAACCATATACAGTAGGCGATACAGTAGTTTCCTACCGTGGTCTCGAGACAAGTCTTTCAGGCCTCAAACTAGATACTATCACTGGTAGTTCCTCTGTATTTCAATATATCTCTCGAGATGAACAAGAAGAGAACCCAGGAGACTTCGATTGTCAATTTGAACTCGAGAACACCTCTGAGTTTGAAATGGATTTAAAAGAAGTTCGAATCTATGAAGGGCCACTTGAAGAAGGAAATGTAAGAATTGAATGGTTAGGAAAAGACTTTCCTGAGGAAGAACGCTCAATAGATCCTGGTGAAACTTTCAAACTTGATCCTTGGACCATTACAGTTGAATCTGATGAAGAAATTCCTCAATTTGGACGAGAATTAGATCTTAGTGTTAAATACTTATTTGATGCTGAGATCCAAGCTGAATGTATTCTATCTGGGTATGCATTACCTTTCATGGCTATCGAAGTAACGAAAGGTTTTGATCCGTTAGTAATACCCTCATTCCGTAGAAGTGAAGTAATGTCTGAACATATTATAAAATCAATTGGAAGCACAGAAATTCAATATCTTCAACTTGTTGATAAAATCCCAAGTGGTTTTGAAGCCCCAGAAAAAGAACAAATTGAAATCACTAAAGGAGAGGTAAAACTTGAAGAATTCGAATATTCAGCCTCTGATGAGACAATCACTATCACTATGGAACATTTGGAAGACTCTCCAATCGGGCCCTTAGAACAAGAAGAAGAGGTTGTTCTAAAATATCCGATTTATGCAACAGCACGACCTACTGAAGAATTCATGAGCCAAGTTGTGGTTTATGGAAACATTTATCCTGAAGTTAAGCCTATCAAAGCAGAGGCTGAAGCAGGTCCTATTACTGTTGTTCATAAACGAAGAAAAATTAAAATCGGAAAAATGGTTTCTTCCACAGCAAGTGAAGATCCAAATGAATATGAGATTGTCATTCGTGGTGAGAATGAAGGAACAGCGACCATTAAAAATGTTGAAATTTCTGATTTTCTTCCTCAAGGTTTTGAATTAGTCTCAGAAACTGAAGAGGAACCAGCTGTTGGCTATGAAGACCATTCTTCTGTTCGTGGTGGAAGAGCCATGAAATGGATTTATGAAGAAGTTCAACCTGGTCAAAAGGTACAGATTCGCTTTAAAATTCGTGCTCCAGGAGATCACGATCCTAAAGAAGTTTATCGAATGTTATTAGGTTGATCATCCCTAAAAAGGGGCTTTTCTCCCTTTTTTTGTTTTTTCTTTTTCCGTTTTTATTTTCCAAACCTAAACCTAAAATATTAGATATTCCCATAAGTTTAGAAGGTAGTGTTAAATCTTCTATTCTTTGATCATTGATTTGATTTAATAGCGTGTTTAATATTATTATTTCAGAACTATTAGATAGACAAATAGAAATTATTATAATAGATAAAGGACTAAATTCTAATGCAGAAATTGAAGAAATCTCTCTTGAGTAAATTATTATAAAATTGGGATTAGAATGTGTGAAATGGATAGAACACATCGAATTTCGCTTCAAACCAGTTGGGACAGGTTAAAAATTACATTAATAATTTATTCCGAAGAATTCTGAGAGTTATTAAATGATTAGGAAATTCAAGCCATGCCTTCTTCTGAAATTAAAATAGAACAGGTTATTGCACTTATTTTGGATCAGAGCTCTGAAGATTTGCGTAAACAAATAACTTCGGTTGAAGCTAATGAGAATTTATTATTCCTTTTCTGGGCAGCTGAACAGATCGAACGAAAAATAGCAAGGTGTACTGAAAAGCAACGAAAGCATTTTAAAAATCAAATGAAATTATTAAATAGCGCTAAGCATGATATCATTGTATCAAAGTTGAGTGAAAGCCTGAAAAACTATTGTCCAGACTTTTTGATTGGAACCCTTGAATATACTATTCGTAAAAGAGAAGCTCAAATTGATAGATTTGAGGAATATACTTTACTCTTTGAAAAATTTAAATCATGGGAGAGATTAGGATTCAAAGATGAAAGACAAAGAAAACTATGGGAAAGATCTCTTAATGGATTGAATGAAGTATATGGATGGATGAATGAACGAGCTGAAACTTTTTTTATAACAATCCTGCCAATAATTAATGTGGAAACTTATCAGCGGTTTCAGAGTTCAGGAAAAAAATTAATAAAACTTTTAAGAAAAGGAAGAACGGATAACCATGTTTTTCAAATTTTAGCTGCTTTATCCCATTCCAATCCCATATTATATCAACGTGTGACAGAATATTGTTCAGAAAAAGATACCACCATTCCAGATAAAGAATTACTTGCCTCCTCTCTGACCATATTACGAAATACTACAGATGATTCTAAAGTAAAGGAATATTGTAACCTCTTATTAAAAAGCTTCACATTTAAGGTGAAAATACAATGAAAATTTATTTATCTGGATCTATTCGAGGTGGAAGAGAATTAGAACAAACCTATACTTTGATTCATCATCATTTGATTGAAAGAGGTTATACAGTTCTTGCAGAGCATGTAGCAAATCCAGATGTCCTTGAAATTGAGGCTGACATGTCTGAGGAAGATATTTACCTACAGGATGTTGAATGGCTAAATATCTGTGATGCTATAATAGCAGAGGTCTCGATACCAAGTACTGGAGTTGGTTATGAAATTGCTTATGCTTTGGAAAAAAAAAAGCCAGTATTAGCAGTATATGAAAAAACACGAAAGATTTCTGCCATGATAAAAGGAAATACTTCTCCTACCCTCCTCCTTTGTTCATATAATGGGGAAGAAGATCTTATCAAAATCCTAAATGATTTTCTTAAATCCCTTTAAGATTCTTCGAATTTCACCACAAATCTAATATTACTAATCAGTAACTCATTATAAAATTGAAGTGTGAATAATATGTTAAAAATTGGAGAGAAAATACCTGATTTTCAAACAGTTTCAGATAGTGGTGAAGAAGTAAATTCCTTAGAATTAAAAGGGAAAAAATTTGTAATTTATTTTTATCCCAAGGATAATACACCTGGCTGCATAAAGGAAGCATGCTCAATTCGTGATAATTATCAGATCTTTCTTAAGAATAAGATTCCAGTTTATGGAGTTTCAGGTGGTAGTGTGAATTCCCATCAAAATTTCAGAGGTAAATTTGATCTTCCCTTTCCGTTATTGATGGATGAGAAATTTGACTTAGCAAAAAAATTTGGCGCGTATAAACCAGGAAATCGAGTTGAACGTATCACTTTTCTTGTGAATGAAGAAGGTAGAGTTGAACAGATTTATGGAGGGGCTGAAGGAGTCGAAAAAGTAAATACAAGTGAACACGCAAACCAGATTATTAATTTCTGGGAGCTATAATCAAAAATTTTATCCCTCATTAGCATTTTGAAGTAAAACTAATCCAATTACTATCAAAAATAAATCTAACAGTAATATAAGTAAGAAAAAGACTTCAACTATTTCTTGGATAGTTGGAAGCTGCGCTAGGGTTGGTTTATATATTCCAAATCCAAAAAAATCCGAGAAATCGTTAAAAATTGTAATTCCTATTGGAATTATCGTTTTTCTGGATAATCCTTTTCTAATAATAAGAGGTAAGATTAAAAATGCTTGAACCAAGAGCAATGTATGTCCTATAACCACTATTTCGATATCTAGGGAACTAAAATTAGAGATTATTAAAAATGTAATAATTGCTCCTCTTATTCCTTGAATATATGTAAATAAATTATAATTTATATATCGTTGATTGTTTCTCTGAAATAGAACACCTAATAAAAGTAACACTGCCATCGGGCAATCTGGTATTAAAACCCAGAGTATAATCGGGTATTTTTCAATACCGATTACATCTATATAATAGATAAAGCCAATAATAGCCCCCATAGCATTACCAATAACCAATATGAATACTAAATATTTATTACTTAGAAATCTTAACTCCCAGATTTGTATACGATTTATTAGGCCTTCATTAATTAGTTTCAAGATGATTAAAATTAAAATCTAAAACCTATAAATA
>WOR8_10000671_pt1 | contig 36535 bp, 27 predicted proteins | sample DeeMarSeWOR38_10_FD_19890 | JGI IMG/M metagenome (IMG submission 19890) | reverse complement strand
TAATATTGCCATGAAACACTTTACCGGCACCATAGGTATTGTAACCCTCCTCCCGCAGGCGTTGAGGCATTGTCATGAATTGCCGGCCAACCACTTCCAGACTTTTATTATCATTGACATAGACGCCTGTATGCCAGGCTTGTTTACCGGTAAACAGGGCCGCCCGTGAAGGCCCGCAGATCGGTACCGCACAGTGCGCATTCATGAATCTGATGCCTTCTGACGCCAGTTTGTCGATATTTGGTGTCTTTACCTGCGGATGTCCGCCAAAACAGTGGATCCAGTCATTCTGATCATCTATCGCGATAAACAGGATATTTTGTTTTTCCTGAGATGCGGCGCCACCGATTAACAGGAGCAACAATGCGATCGTGGTGGTTAAAAAGTCTCTTCTTTTCAAGAATGGTAATCCTTTGATTTTTATCTAATCCATAGCTTTATTTATTGCATGATCATCCGGCAATGCTTCTTTCCAGCCGGCATGTAATGTTTGGGTTAACTGCTTTACCAGATCGTCATTATCCGGTTCACCTGCAATATTAAAATTTTCATCGGGATCGATATCGTGATCATATAATTCGGTTTGATAAAACGAACTGTCCTTATTAGCCCATTCGACAAACCGGTAACGCTCTGTGCGCACAGCCCGGCCGGTGATATCACCAAATTCCGGCAGGACTCTGGGGTACAGGCTGAATGCCGCTTTTTTCCAGAGACGCTCCGGAGCTTCCATAAGAGGCACGAAACTGGTCCCTTCAAGGTGATCAGGAAGCTGCAGTCCGCAAAGCTCGCTCAGAGAGGGATAAATATCAACAAACTCCGTCAGGGCGTTGGTTGTTCTGCCGGTGGATTGCATACCAGGCACACTGATTATCATCGGTACCCGTGTGGCAATTTCATAATTGGTATGTTTGCACCACAGACTGTGCTCCAGCAGATGCCATCCGTGATCTCCCCAGACTATAACAATGGTCTTTTTGCTTAAATTCAAACGTTCCAGCTCGTCAAGCAATTTGCCTATCTGAGCATCAATAAATGATACACAGGCATAATAGGCGCGGGTCAATTCATATGCCTTTTCCTCAGATACAGGTCCTTCTTTAGGGATGTCAGAATATTTTCGTAATTCGTCCCAGTTTGTGCCGGCTATCGCCGGCGCATTTGCCGGAAAATAATCATTATCAGCAAGCAGTACCGATCCTTTCGGATACAGGTCGTAGTATCTTTTAGGTGCGACAAAAGGCAGATGCGGTTTTCTAAAACCGGCGGCAATAAAAAATGGCCGGTCTTTTATTTTGTTGATCATTCTGACGACTTCTGAAGCACATTCGCCGTCAGCAAGCATCGTGTCCGGGACATCAGGTGCCGCCCAGGAAGGTCCGCGTGGTTTTTTGCGCATCGCCTCCAGCTTTTCACCTTCGGTCATATTCCCGGAGATCATCTGAAAATTTGCATAAAATTTATCAAACGATTTTCTCATTTGTGCATCGATCTCGGGATCCTGATAATTATATTTGTCCGGAAATCGCGACCACCAGGATGAATCGGACCAGGACAAGGGATCATCCAGACCGGGATGATAAATCTTGCCGAATGAGCGGGTGTAATATCCGTTATTCTTAAAATGCTGGGGAAGCGTAACTACCTCCGGCTTATTTATCCTGAAATGGGTATTAAGATCGGTGACGCCAACCGACTCAGGGCGATACCCGGTCAGTAAAGATGTTCGCGAAGGGCTGCACACGGCCTGCTGGCAGTACATCCGGTTGAACAGCAATCCCCGGGCGGCCAGCCGGTCAAGATTCGGTGAATGAATATATTTATAGCCATAACAATTTAATTGCGGCCGGAGATCATCCACGGCAATAAAAAGTACATTATATTTAAGTTGTTCTTGCGTTTGTGAACAGGCTGAAAGTAAAATTATTAGCGCTATGAATCGAAAGGCAATCTTCATACAATAGTAATTTTTCATATATTTTTTATCCGGACTGGTAGTATCAATATCCAGAATACCGTTAAACCGGTTCACAAACTTCAGGATTAGAATGATTTACGATTGGCAAGTTTTTCCGGTTGATTATATTTCACTATCTCATTAAAATCATCCTGCCTGTCGCCTGCTTTGTACCGGATGTCAGTTTATAAAAGTATAGCCCGGTAGCAAGAGCAGATCCGTCAAATTGAACCTTATATTCCCCGGCTTTTAGATGGTCGTGCACCGGTTCTGATACGATGTTTCCCAGTGCATCAAATATGGTCAGCCTGGTTGCAGCTGCTATTTCCAATGAAAATGAAATTGTGGTTATCGGATTAAATGGATTCGGATAGTTCTGATAGAGCTTGAAACCTTTGGGGAAAAAATACTCCGTCGTGATTGCCGACGGATCACGTACAAATGTAACAATAACCAGCTTGTTATCATCCATAAGCAGAGTATCAGGATTTTCAGAACCTGTCAGGGATCCCGACCATCCCTGAAAGATCCAGCCGCTGTCGGGAACAGCTCTGATCGTAACGATTGTTCCCGGTGAGTATGCACCGTCTGCAGGATCGAGTTCAACCCGCCCGGAACCGGTCAGCCATGTATTTAAGGTATGCATTACCGGAAGCGTAAAGACAGCTGTCACCTGCTTATTGGCATCCATCAGAATTGAGTCCGGATTCGCCGTGCTGTTCAGATCACCTTCCCAGCGCATAAAATTATAATCCCCGGCAGGTATTGCTGTCAGGGTCACGCGGGTTCCCGGTTCATAAACGCCGCCTGCCGGATCAGAAACGATCTCGCCCGATCCGGAGATCCTCAGGTTTAAGACGGCAGGTAAATTGGGATCCTGCAGCCAGCCTGGACCGACATCGTCATTTTTAAGCGGCTGTCTGGGACCACTGCCCAACTCATCAGCACCGGCATCCTTTGACAGGTTGCGAGCTGTACCGTCGATATCTTCGATTACAAACGGATAGTCACCAATTGCAGCATCAACGGCAGGACTGCCGGCGGATATCTGATACCAGCCATTGGTCAGTAATAATTCCGGGTCCGCCAATACAAATCCCGAATCAGGCACATCACCTGGATTCGGCCCATTGAATATGTTTCCCTGCCAGAATTCATTGTAACCCGGATAAAGCGGATCCTGCAAATAACATGGTGCATTATTATTCATGGATACAATATTATTCGCCAGAATATTATCCTTCGGCGGGAGCAGGATTTTGTCATCCGAGTCAAAGACACCGGAATATATACCCACCGCGCAATTTACAATGGTATTGTGGGCAATAAGGACGCTGTCAACCCGCACATGTCCGCCGTCACCGGGAATATATGAACTATCATCCATTCCGGTATATAGTGAAATCGCGCTGCGCTGTGAGGTCCCGGTCAGGTCCTGCAGATAATTGTTAAAAACTTTATGCCCGCGGTGGGTAATACGGATACCACCTGTCTCCGGCGCTCCATTGCCAAAAAAGTAATTTCCTTCGACAATACAATTTTTACCCTGGCGCAGGGTCAATGTAGCCCGGCATTCTACAAAAGTGTTATAGCGGTAAATATTGTTATGGCATTTATTTGATATCATTTCCATTTCACCGTTGCAGCGATAAAAATAGTTGTATTCGGCAACGATATTACCCTCAAGATCAGAGTAAGCGCCGGCTGCCACTTTCAGGGTTTCATAACCGTTCCCATCACCCAATGGTTTGTCCGCAAAAAAATTATGGTCAATCCGGTGATAGCCGTATGGTGTACCCGTTAGGGTAATAAGTACTGAAACGCCGCTATGGCGCATGCCGGAGATAAAACAACGATCAAGCCGGTTGTGCGATCCTTTCAGATTTATCCAGTGGTAGCGGGTTGCCGGGTCCGGCGGATTGAACTCAGAAATTTCCGTGTTGGTGACCCGGCAATGATGACTGCCACTTTCAAAATCAATGGCTCCGGCAAGATTGTACCCGCCGGTGATCCGCAATCCATCCACTTTCAGATAGCTGCCATTGATACTGATCCGCGAACTGCCGTTCAGAACCACATGTCCGGGAATCGCCGCCCTCAGTAAAATGGAATCGCCTTCTGCACCGTTGCCATTGAGATATATCTGCTGATTTGTCCAGGTCCCCACAGTCATTGTCAGGGTATCACCCGGCTGGGCATTTATCATTGCTGAATTGATCTCTGAAGCGGATGAGACGAAATATTCAGTTGCTGATACGAAGTTGCTCAAGAGTAATAGTATCAGGAATGTAAACGATATTTTCAATTCTTCCCCTAAAATCTTAAGACGCAGCCCTTTGTTCCCCGCAGAGGTCTCCGAATCCCCGCAACGAAACAATTCCTCAAAGATCTGGTATAGACGAACCACACCTAATTATCAATATGAAGCAGCTCGGTTTCCGGAAATCTTTAAAATCCGGAAAGTCTCTTTTTCAGCTGATATTCATACAAGGAGCTGACGGATATTCCGGGCTGATTGATTCCTTCCGCATAGCATCCCGGTCCGTAGGTGATCTTCATTGGATAATTAGCTGTTATCCCGACCAGTCTTGCCGACGGCCCGTTCGTAACACCTTTTACGGGTATGGGGAGTTCTGCCGGTTGGGGGTAATTGAAATCCACCTGAATGTTCCAGAAAGTGGAAAAGGCGCCATGGGTCGGCGCCCAGTACCCGTCACCACCCATATAAAAGAATGTCCGGTCGGGATCATTTTCTGTTATTTTTATATTATCGAACAGATTCTGGTGGTTGGCGCCGCTATGCTGATCCAGCGATGGCATGGTCGTAACGATACAATCCGTAAATACACAGTTCCGCGCGCCGGTGTTAAAACTAAGTGAATGCAGAACATGGCAATCCACTTTTATCCTTTTGGCGAGCATGTCGTAACAATCCCCGAATTGAACCGCGTAATGATACGTTCTGCCGGTTATTACGACATCCTCCACGGTCACATTGGCGCAGATATCCGAAATAAATCCGCTGTCACCATTATGTATTGACACATCTCTTACCCATGAATGTGCGGTATTGGTCATATAAATGGCATTGTATCCTGCTTCGAGATGATGGGCATAATATTCCGTATAGGGAAATTCAAACCGGATGTGTTCGATCCCGACTTCGGAAATATAATTCCATTCGGTAAGATTTGGGAACCATTCCGGCTTCAGATCATGCATAAGTTTCTCTTTGATGGTAACAAGGTTGCCTCTTATGCTGCTGATCGTCACTTCCTGTTTGATCAGCGGCATCTCCGGACTTTCCCAGTGCCGTGAACCGACATTCACAGGCTGATTATCATATAAATGCCTGATCAGCGAGGAGTTCTCACCTTCTCTGTTATACCAATTAATGCATACGATCTCGCCGGTCTTCAATTTTGTTGCATCTTCCACTTCGATGACATGCTGACCTCTTTTGCCGGAGACAATAACCGCCAGTTCTTTCGGTGCGATATGATATTTTGACATGTAGGGTTTCGCACGCTCACCGGATCTGCGGGTCCAGATAAATCCGCCGGACCAGGCATACAATGAAAAACGTTCATCGATGCCTCTGTCCGGTTCCCTTTGCCGCTTATTATTAACGTTGAGATACTCTTCCAGCTCATTCAGATCAGCAGGTGTTTTGAGTTTATTCAGCGGTTGGGGCATATAGATTATCGTACCATCTGTTTCACTTCCGGCACCCTGTAATACAAAATTACTGCGGTCAATATACAGAATATCACTCAAGATATATTTTCCCCGGTCAAGTTTCAGGACTACCGGCCCGTCATATGTATTGGCGGCACTGAAGGCTTTTTTCAGCGCCTCGGTATCATCGATATCGTCGTCAGGAATCGCACCAAATTCAGACACGGCCATAGTGCCATTCAATACAGGTAATTCTTGCTCCCCCCAATGATAACCGGCGAATGAAAAATCAGGCAGGTAGACCTGAACGCTGTCTCTCTGGGAGAGGATCTCAGGCCACCAGTTTTTTTCGCTCGTATCCTTCGAGCCGGTGCTGCCGCACCCTGCGATGAATAACCAGATCCATGAGATCAGGATCGCTTTCCTTGTGAAATTCATTTTAAATCCTTATTGAATCCACACGTATAACATTTGGCAAAAATTATTTCAGAAACATAAATTTAAGAAACGGCATAGTTCTTTTTTTAAAGTTATTATCAACTGTTACCAGAAAAAATATTTATAGACAGGAAAACAGGATTTACCGGATTTAATTTTTGCGATCAGATTCAGATTTCCATTCTGTTAAAATAAATTATGTATGATCTTTAGTTTATACCAGGCTGTTCTTTCTCCCTGCTATCCTGTTATCCTGTCAAATAATTTATTCATATAGTATCATTTGATACTATTTGATCAGTATCATCTTTCTGGTGAGCACATTTGTTCCAGAGATCAGTTTATAAAAATAAACCCCTGATGCCAGATCTGAAGCATTCCAGGTAATTGAATATTCCCCTGCCGGTTTGCTGCCGGAATACAGGGTTTCGACCAGTTTTCCGGAAATACTGTATACTTTCAGGCTGATATCAGAAGATTTTTCCAGTGTATACCGGATGGTGGTCACCGGATTGAACGGATTGGGATAATTTTGTGACAGGGAGAACGCTGCTGGTATACCGGAAATTACCGAGTGGTCGATAATTGCCGAAATTCCCGGATCTGCCCAGCGCCGATCACCCAGCAAACCTCCGTCGTGGGCGAGCGTATAAAGTTCAGGATTTTTAACCGTGAAGTCGCCGTTTGCCGGATCGGCAAACATGGGATCAAGATTATAGACGGTTGCCGAATCCAATTCAGCCGGTACGGAACCGGGTGCATTAAAATCGGTTAAACTAAATGATCCGCCGCTTACAGAAAAAGTATCAACATGACTGATCATTGACCCTTGATTGCCAATACTGCCAATAGTTCCGCCGGCCGCATCCCCATTTATATTGGCAATAATTATATTTCTGACTGTCGTGCCCGGGCAATTCCGGATCGCAAAAGCGGTTCCGCAGTTATAGAAAGTCAAATTTTCGAGTAAGATACCCGGATCGGCTGTCCCAAGATCATCATCGCTTTTTATGGTAAATTGCCCCTGATTTTTGGAACTATTGTTCGAATTATAAAAAGTACAGTTCTGAATGACGATTGAATCAACAGATGCCGGTGTATCCAGGACTTTTTGCATCAGAATCGGCTCATCAGCGAAATTCAAAAATGTCGTATTTTCAATTTTAATTAACTTGATCAGAGCGCCGGTTACACTTTGAACCGGATTTCCTTTGGTATCGTTCTCAAGATCCCCGGAATCGGTGACATTTTTAAGGACGCAATCTGTGACCAAAACATTGACCCGCAGGTTAGCGTGTTTAGGCTCAACGCTCAGCTGTGTCCGGGTGAGATTGTAAGTACCGTCGTCACGTTTTCCATCCAGTACAATACCTTGCAGGGTAAAATCATTATATACCGTAAAAAAGTTTCTGACCGTATCACCATCGGCGGCTTTGATCACCGGCATTTCTGTCAAACCTTCCGCGGCTCTGACCGTTAAGGGCACGTCGACTGAATCCGACTCATTCAGATAGTAGGTCCCTCCGTCGGTCACCAGTTCAATAATGATATCGGGCACGGCACCTGAATTGGCATATTTCAATGCCGCCGTCAGGTCTGCGCCAGGCGCGGCGCCGGCCTCAACTTGTATTACCCTCTGTGAGAAACTAATGCCGGCACATAAAAAGATTAATACCGTAACGAATGTCAATTTGTCGACCTTCATTTACACCTCCATAAATTTGTTGTTATTGATTGAATAAATGCTGTTATTTATGCTCTTTTATTCTCCTTTCCTTATTTATGTTAGCCAAATATCATTTAATATTTGATGGATCAACTCCCTGGCGAATTGCATAAAAGGAACAGTTCCTGACTATTGAAACTTAAATGTATACCCAACCAGCATTCTGGAAAGTGATTCCGTAACATAATTGGTATTGCTGTAATAGGCATCATAATATTTCATATTACTCAGGACATACGCCAGATCGAAGCTACCGAAATTGGTACGTATACTTATCCCCAACGAAAAATTATGTATACCAGGCCCTTCATCTTTTGTCGCATATCCATCGGGCGTATAGACTTCTGTGAGGTGTCGGTATCCACCGAGAATTGATAAGAAATTGAAAGGTGCATATTCGAATCCGAAGCCAAGCACAGTTTGGTCAACCCAGCCGTGCTGAAAAGAATCGGGAACCGCATAGCTGAGATCAGTGTTGCTATAATTATTTTGCTTAAGATCAATTGAAAACCGGAATGACTCAACGGGCTTCAGACTTAATCCGAAAGCATAGGATAACGGTACCTTCATTTTGTCTTCACCGGTGATGGTTCCGGTTTCTGAGCTATTTATATCAGCGGTGTTTGTTGCATAATTCAATTTGCGGGTGATCGTATATGGACTGGTCAGATTGACGCCAAAACTAAAATGTTCGAATTCAAGTATGGCTCCCAGATTAAAGGATGCACCGGTGAATTCAGAAGTTCCTTCAACCGTGACTGCGAGCGTATCATAAGAAAAACGGAATGAATTAGCTTCGTTGACAAGATCAAAATAGCCGATCCTGGAGAGTCTCTGAAAATCATCTGTCTTGCTGCTCATTACATTCAATCCAAGGCCAAGAGCAAGATTTTGAGTTAATTCATATGCGAGGGCAAAATTTATGGTCCGGATATCCCCTTCTCTGATCCGTTCATAATCTGACCAGAAAATCCGTACACTGTCACCCGGACTGGTTATTCTTAAGATATGGCCGCCGTATTCATCTGTGCCGGGGTGGGGATCGAGGTAAGTCTGATTACGGTCATAATCCAGCAAGTGAGATTTATATGCATAAGCGGCGCCGATAACAAATCGCTGATCAGCAATGTTTACCGGTATGGCTGCAGACAGGTTATTAAAAACAAAGCCATTTTTCTCCACCTGCCAGTCTGCGGCAGATTCGCTGTATTTGTCCTGCCCCTGTGTCGGGGGTAATATATAATAATTTGAATCGTTCTGAAAGACCTCATAGTCCAGTTTGCCGTTGTTGGCCGGATCAGGTGTATACAGGCCGTCCAGATAAAACGGCAGGGTGACAAATTGCCGGTTAGGCCGATACTCCTGATTTTCCCGCCAAAGTTGATTGTATGTATTCCCGGAAACTGAAAATTGGAAATTGCCGATTCCCATTAAACCTGCCGGGTTCCAGAATAGCGCCTCGAGATCTCCTGTGACGGAAGAAAAGGCGCCTCCCATCGCCTGGGACTTGACCCCATTTCCAGTCTCAGCCATGATCCCCTGGAAAGATAAATTATCTCCACGATGCTGAGCCATTACAGCGCTGGCAGTCAATGCCAGGTAAAGCATCACGATCAGATTTTTGATCGGTATATTTATAATTTTGTGCATTACCCTGCTCCCTTTGCCTGAAATTGGTCTTATTCTATACCAAATCCGACCGAAAACCGGTGTACGGCATTCAGAAATTCACCGAAATCGCTGTAAGAATAATCTATTCGAATACCTGTGTAGGCAATCCCAAAACCATAGGTAAAGCCTTCTTCATCAAAATTAATTTTATATCCGCCGCGCAGGAACAAAATATCCCTGAAGACATATTCCATGCCCAGATGATGTTGCTGGCTGTAATCGCGTGGTTGTGACAAATCGTACGACAGCAGCAGTTTATTTTCTTTCGTATCCAGTAAAAAAGAGGATTCAGGCGCCATCAGATATGCCGATATGCCAAGGGTAAACGTTTGCGGCAATGGATAACTTTTGTTATGAAATTTAATTTGCGGGCCAAACTGCCTTAAAACCGCCGACAAAACCAGGGAATTATAGCCTGTATTGAACAACACCCCGCCATCAAATACCACCGAGGAGGCACTTTTTACCACAAGGTCTTCCCGGGCATATTTTACCGTGAGTCCAAAGGAAAAACGGTCGGTAAGCATGCGGGCAAAAGATACACCAAAGACCATCGCCCCGGGTTTAACCGTATTACCAGTTAAACCGGGATTATAAATACCCTTTTCCTCATCCCGGTACAGATGATCAACGCGTGTTTCTTCGATCTCACCCATATCGGTCAGAATGGCCTGCAATCCAAAGGTGCCCACATTATCGATATGATATGCCGCAGCAACGGATAAATGCGATATATCCAGCAGCCAGTCTACATAAGATGAAGCCACATCCGTGCCATTAATCCTCGTAAGGGCGGCCGGATTCCAAAAAACAGCTTCAGACGTGCTCACCACTGAAGTAAATGCTTCACCAAGTGCCGTGGAACGGGCATCCGGCATAATTTTCAGAAACTGGAAAGATGTTGTTCCTACCTTGTCGATGCCCTGCCCCTGTGCAAATGCGGATATATACATACATAATAAAAGAATCAAAAAATAAATCTGTCTGAGGTTCATAGTGTTCCGCCTCATATTACTTTACGATAATAAATTTTCCGGTTGTCTGATACCCTTCAGGTGTTGTCACCACAAAGAGATAAACACCCGATGCAATATCCTGCCGGTTCCGGGTGACCTGAAACCATGCCGTCGAAAAAACCGGCTTATCATGCTCGATCGTTTCAACCAGTTGACCGGCGTAAGAATAAATCCTGATTGTACATTTTGCCGGGAGTCCGTAAAATCCCACCGCATCTTCCTGCCCGAGTCCCTCAAAACCTGATGAAACAGAAAACGGATTAGGAACGACATAGACTTTATTCAATTTGTCCACCGATTTAACATTCTTGATATGAAAGGTGATATTGGTTTTCCCGCTCTCCAATCCATTCGCATCTACCGAAGTAACCGCATAGTATTTTGATTCACCAAGCCTGAATAATTCATCAGTGTCATTGTATAAATACAATTGTTCATCAGCGGTGACATCAAAGGTTTTCAAAAGTGTCCATGGCCCCATTTCATAAGTGCTTCGATACAGATTATATTTTACCAGACTTTCCGATAAGCGCGGATGGGTAAATTGTTCTGCGGCATGATTCCATGAGATTACCACCGTCGCCTGAGGGGAGTTATCTACCTTGATGGCCGGGGCCGGCACGGTAACCGGAATCTTGTATTTTTCTGTATTTTCTGAAGGAGCAGGATTGTTTTCCGGCCACATGATACCTTCTGCGGGACCCTGACGTACGGAATCGTAAGGTATTGTTCTGCCCAGATAGGCCTCAAAAGCTTTATGAGCAACCTGGTTTACCGTAATCACGTCAGAATTGATGTAATCCGGATAGCCGTAATCATCCAGATATGCCTCGGTCAGCGTTTCACCATTGATAACCACTTTTCGGTTCCATGAAGGAATAGGCGCCCATTGCTGTGAGGATTGACCTCCAATGACGGTTTTACCCTCGGTCGCACCGTAGCCAATGACTTCAGCCAAAGCAAATTCGATCTTATCACCTGGATTCATCACATAGGGGCCATAAGTATACAGGATCAAAGAGCCGTTCCAGGCCTCGTTGTAGCCGAATTGCCCCCGACCCAGCCAGTCGCTGCCACCGGGGGGAATATAACCTTCATCACTCGGATCACCGTTAAGTGCAATAAAATCCGGATCCCAAATCCCGCCCCAGCGCTCATCAATATTTGTTGCCCGGTCCAGCATTTTTGAAGACCGGGCATTGGCCGTAGGAACACGTATGGACCATGGCTGTAATACCCGTCCCTCAGTGTCCAGCTCAAAGGGAGTATTTGCTGCATCATAACTTAAATAAGCAACTTTTTCCGACTGATTGCGCTGGGGATCATTCGGATCAACTATTGCCAGGTGGTCAGTATTATAATACAGCATGCAGAATCCGGGCGCCTGGGGACTCAGGAATCCGCCTCCATTGAGACCGGTTTCGGCAAACTGTTTAAAATTTTCGATATTTGGTTCCGGGTGGGCAGCCAGGTACTTTGTGACTTCATCCTCGGCTTTGGTACGCATGACCATGTCAAATCCCAGTCCGTAATCGGGATCATAAAAAGCCATGGCATCACCGCGGCTGAATCCGCCATCCATCAGCCACTGGCCGCTGTACCAGCGCTGGTAGCCGATCATCGACGGCGCGAATCCATAGCCAAAACTAATCAATATATCGACCAGGGTGTTGGTTTCCTCTATTGTTGCCAGATTGCCATCGGTATCACCGGTGTACTCAAACTCGTACTCATAGATGATCATATCGTCAAAGTCCGGATAGCTCCATGCCCGCGATGTTCGGGTTACGGTTATTCCCGTCGGTGTAGACCATTTGGAGACAATAATCTCTTCAGCTTCATCCGGATTATAACTTTGATTTATCGTACCATCTGCATTGACCGGGAAGTTTTCGATTTCGTCAATCGAGATCGGGAAACTCCAGCGGCCAAGTGGTAATTCAGGCAGATCCGTGCCGGTCAATCCGCAGAGTGCATAAATGCGATTCTCCCGTCCCGGTTTTCCCTGTGGATTTGCCGAGACATATACACCGCCACCGACAATATTGTGTTGTCCGCTATATTCAATGCCATCGATAACCGTTCGCGAACGTGGCGGCCACTCCATTAGCGGATCTGAGGTTTTATTTCCGGCATCACCATATTGGTAGGGCCTGCCAATGGTCCCGGTATTGAAGATCGTTTCATGCAACATACCTCTGTCGTGAATTCTGGATTCTCTTACCTGTGTCACCCCAATGTTGGCCCAGACGGAACAGATCACTAATGTTAATACCCATATTCTGAGTTTTATTTCATAACTCATCGGTTACACCTCATTTAGGCAACTTAAAATTTATATATGGCACCGAAACGCCAGTGTCTCGGCTGATTTGAATAGAGGTAATTATCGAGTCGCGACGTATATGGCGAAAACTCGGTCTCAACCAGCACATTCTGACTTGGATCCATAAAGCGTTGCCGGTAAGGATTATTCGGGTCATCGGAAAACGTTCTGCCGTATGAGAACACCTTATCGTTCAAGATATTGAATCCTTCCAGATAAAAACTCAGATTCCCCGGGCCGATTCTAAAACTCTTTTCGATACGCAATCTGAGATCATGCTCTTCGGGTGTTCGCTGATTAAAGCGCAATCCCTGACCTGTTTCATCCCATGTGAATGGTCTCCCTGATAAATACTGATAAGTTGCTGTAACGGAAAGATCAGAGAAAATCTTATATCCAAGCAGTTCCATCCCATAATCTCCGGGTGTGGCAAAAGCCAGGGACGTAACCAGTTTATGGAGACGGCTGTAATCGAGGTAAATATCCTCCGGATCCCTTAATTCAGCCCTGTCCGGTTCATTTTCATAGTATTTAACGCGATCGGCCGAACCGAGGGCACTGCTGCTTTTACCGGTTACGGATTCCCAGTTATAACGGATAAAACCTCTTAAAATACCGAAGGTTCTCTCCAGGCTGACCTGAAATCCATAAATATCAGCGTATTCCCGGTTATCAAATGTCTCATAGACAAATCCATCCCGGTCGGTATAGGAAGCCATCTGGACCAGATTGCTGACATCTTTTAAATAGGCACTCACATCCAGACGAAAATCAAGCGGGAAAGACCTTACCAGACCAATGTCATAGGCGTTGGTACGCTCTGGCTCCAACCGCGGGTTGCCCAGGCGTTCAAAATCAGGATTGGCATCGCTCATGAACCGGCTGACAAATATATATTCGTAAGCCGGACGTTGGGTAAAAACGCCGTAATTTAAATGAAGCACAGTGGCTTCTGATACAGGAAAAGAAATTCCAATTCTGGGTTGCAGTACAGGTTCCAGATCAGTTTTCTGGGTAGCTGCACGAGTTTTATCATAAAATTGACCGGACGCCGGATTCGCCGGATCAAATTCCGGATTGCGGTAGGGTGAAAATTTATCCAGATAATACTCAGTGTTAAAATTATAAAAATCAAAACGCAAACCTACATTGGCAATAATGCCTTCAAATTCCATTTTATCCTGGATATATACCGCTCCCTCGTAAGGATATTCATGATATTCATCAAACCGCATATTCGCCTGGTTGGTCATGCTCATTTTGCGGTCAACAAAAATATCGTGATAGGTAAACTGAATACCGGCTTTTATCAGATGGCTGGCGGTGACCTGGCTGGTAAAATTACCATTGAGGTTTAAAGACTTGGTTGACGCATCGCCATAGGTGGTATTCATACCGCCAACAGAATATCCGGAAGGATCATTATAGGCCCGCCAGTTGGTATTACTAGAATAATCATTTGAATATTGATCCGGACGCAGTAAAAATACACGATCTTCTGACAGAATGTTTAACTGGTTCAACCTGAGGTCGAGAAAACTTGAGTTGCTGAAAACATGATTCCAGTCCAGTCCAAATTGGGTGGTGGTTTGCCGGTTGATCGTATTGCGCAGTGAGATTTCAAACCAGTCAAAAAAGTTTGCGGTAAAATCATTGATATTTTCTCTGGCATAATTAACAGTAAAGCGAATTTTGTCATTGTCACCAATATAATAAACCAGGTTACTCATTAATTGAGTTTGAGTATTTGGCTCCGCTGCAGGGAATATCGGATTTATAAAATTCTGACGGGCGGCAATAAATATTGATGCATTCTGAAAGATCGGCCCGCCACTTGAAAAATCCAGCCGGTAGTCCGGCTTATCATACTCATATCCCATTGAACTGAATCCCTGAAGCCACATATCCCTAATCAGACCCGCCGCCCTGGCCGAATCTGCTCTGGTTAGCGGCGGTGGCAAAGGAAATGTCAGCGGAGGTGGGGGTAAATAATTATCGGGAAAATTTAAACCAAAAAATTGCCACAGCACCCGGCCGGAAACCGGATCTACCCCGTCAAGCCATTCGTTGATATCGATCATACTGCTGTAAAAGGTTAAATTTTCGGTTGAATAGATACTGCCGCCATGTGTTTTGTAATAGGAATTGGTTGAAGCGGCTTCCAGCCGCGTCCGCCATTTATCCTTGCCCTCTTTGGGAATCATATTGACTACACCGGACTGTACGTTGCCATATTCTGCACTAAAACCACTTGTATATACTTCCACTTGCTCAAGCCCGGTTGTTATCGGATCAAAGGAGCGCTGATTATTCAGCGGATTAACAATACTGGCTCCGCCTATGAGGTAAATCGCCTCTCCCGATCTTCCACCTCTGAAATGATTGTCAACGACATCAGCCTGAAGAGAGAGCACACTGCCTATATCTGACATCCCGGCAATGTTTAGTAAACTGTTTATGTCATAGGTCGTCTTTGTAGCGGTGAGATCTTTTTCAACCTCTGCCGGTCGGTATGCCGAGACAAAAATAGTCTCCGTTGACAGAATTTCCGGAGTGAGTTCGAAATTTACGGTTGTGGTTTTATCAACATAAACCTGAACTTTGGTCTTTACTTCGTCGATATATCCCACAAATGAAACATGCACATTATAAGTACCGGGTGTTATATTGATAATGTAGAAGACCCCGTCTGCATCCGAGGCCGCACCCATAGGACGCTCCATGGCCACTTCCAGGTCGTCAAGCCAGACTGTGTTTACTACGATGTTGGCCCCCGCAACGGGTTCTTTCGATGTTTCGTCGATTATAACACCGGCTATTTTGCCTGTTTCACCGGCAAATAAAGTGGAATAAAATAAAAAGAGAATAATCAGACAGAGAGAGTAGCGGGTGATTTTAAGCTTTCGCTGCATACATCACTCCTTCAGTAGAGGATATATTTGTGTAAATAAGTCTTTTTATTACGAAGAGGCGCTTGTGATCGGAACGTCTATATCAATTTAGATTACGTTGATTAATACTGAATGAACTCTCATAAATCAACGTTTTTACCGTTAGTAACCAGTTAATAACGGCTGTATTGCTTTTGCATCCGGGGAAAAGTATATTTTGCGACAACGATCAAAGTCCGGGTTTATGAATCAAAAAAAAATTGAACATATACTGGAGAAGATTTTACAGAGTAATGAATTCCGCGGGAGCGAGAGTTTCTGCAGATTATTGCAATATCTGGTGAAAAAATCTTTGGACGGAGATCCCCCCAAAGAGTCTACGATCGCTATTGATGTTTTTGATAAAAATATTAGTTCTGATCATTTCGAATCCAGCAGTGTTCGTGTTTACATGCATAATCTGCGTCAGAAGTTGAACAGCTATTATCTGAATGAAGGAAAAGATGATGAGATCCGGTTGCGGATACCCAAGGGTCATTATCTGGTAAAATTTGAACCTGCCAACAGAGATAAAAAGCATGAGTTCTATAAGATACTTATCCCCGTTAATATCATATTGCTTGTTATCATATTTGCACTTTTATTTTTTAATCCCGTGAATTTTAATTCAGGTATACACGATTACTCCACCAACAGTCATATGTGGAATGCCTATATCCATGACGATAAACCGCTATTGCTTGTATTCGGAGACTACTATTTATATGAAGATCGTGCATTAAACAGATCAAGGTACGTTCGAGATTATCTGGTAAATTCTTTGGACGATTTTCAGGCGCTGGTATCCGGCAACCCTGGATTGGCATATGTTTACCAGGCCTCCAATCACACCTTACTGGGTAAATTTGCTATCAGCTGTCTGCATGATCTTAGTGGATTTTTCAATGCCTGCGGCAAAGAAACTGAAATTATGCTCGGATCAAATCTGCAGTGGGAGGATCTGAACCGGAATAACATCGTTTTTGTCGGCTCTTTTAAGACACTTCGGCTTTTTAAAAACCTGCTGAATGATCATAACTTTGAATACATTATCAGCCCAAATACTTTAATTTTTAAAGATCGTTCAAAAGACACCACTTATTCCTACCAGGCTCCGAAAGATCATGCCACAGGTCAGGTTAAAGATTATGCCATTCTGAGCCGGTTTCCCGGTCCGAATCAGAATATAATTACCATTTTTTCATCCACGCATGACGTTGGGCATATATCAACGGTTAAATATTTTACCAGCACCAAAAGTCTGGAAAAATTTGAAAAAGAATATTTTCCCGCAGAGAATAGTGAATATTTTTTTGATGCTCTGTTTGAGGTTCAAGGTTTTTTACGCACCGGTTTTCAACCGAAACTGCTCCATATCAGTAACCTAGAGAAATAGGCACATATCCGTCAAACGGAGCCGGACCTGGAGTGTTCTATTGTCATTGTTAATTCATTGATCACATCCCGTCTCATACCTTCTTCAATTTGGATTACTTCGCCGCGGTGCTCCTCGCAATAACAATTTAGATGTATTCACAAAGATATTTAGACGCTTTTCATATTAAATGATTCACTATCAACAACCCACTACTCATTACTCACTACTCACAAAAAACCCCGCGCATAGCGGGGTTTTTACCCGTACCCCAGAGAGGACTCGAACCTCCGACCAACGGTTTAGGAAACCGCTGCTCTATCCGACTGAGCTACTGGGGCAAGTAATAGCTTGTTGTTAAAATTAATAATTAAAATTTAATGCTATCTGCGAAATTTGGCAAATTTGCCGTTGTCTTATTGATATTAAACAGCACCATTAGGGCCGTCTGTAATAATATGACAAATTAGGTGATTTTTACATATTTCTGCCGTATAATACCCATGAAGCCATACAATCATGCACAATTCAGCATAATAGTGGATAAAATTATTAGAAATATACCGGAAGCCGCCGGCAAGTCCTATGCCCTGATCATCGTCGGCGGGGGAATCCATGGTGTGATGATTGCCCTGTCGGCCGCCCGACGTGGTCTGAAATCTCTGCTGCTGGAGAAAAATGATTTTGGCGCGGGTACCAGCTTTAACAACCTGGGCACCAACCAGGGTGGACTGCGCTACCGGCAGGATCTCTATCCGAATTTGTACCTTCATTACCTTCGCGAAAGCCGCTGGTATCTGAAGAATTTTCCACAGCTGGTGAAAACGGTACCGATTCTGATGCCCCTGTACAACAGAGGTCTTAGCCGTAAATCAATCCTGCGATTACTCTTGCGTATGGATAAGATCCTGTCCGCAAAACACAATGCTGATCTGGAATCTGCTTATCAGGTACCTTCAGGAAAGATTATCAGTCGTGATGAAACCCTGCGGATATTTCCGGATGTCGATCAGAATGGCCTCAAAGCCGGCGCATTATGGTATGATGTCATCCTGCCGGAAGCACAGCTTTTGTTGATGACGCTGATCAAAAAAGCGTGCGAGCTGGGTGCCACCACCCTGAATTATTGCGAAGTCAACAAACTGCTCGTAACGGATCATCGGGCAACCGGGATATCAGCTTTCGATACGGTCAGCAGCCGGGAATATGAATTCTTTGCGCCAATGGTGGTGAATGCTGCAGGTCCCTGGGTACGGGAGCTTTCAGGCATTTTTGATGCCGAATACGCCGATCTGTTCAAATACTCGATTGCCTGGAATGTACTTTTTCGCAGAGAACCAGTATCAACCCATACCCTGGCCGTTAAAGCAAAAAGTAGAAAGGCACATACGTATTTTGTCGATGCCCTCAACAAAAAACTACTTGGCGGAACAGGACATGCTCCCCGGGAATCAATAACCGACCTGCCAATACCGACCGAGGGTGAATTGGAGGGGTTTATTGCTAACCTGAACGATGCCTTGCCGGGTTTGCATCTTTCCCGGAATGATGTTGAACACGTCTTTTCAGGCTATTTGCCGGTCAGAAAAGACAGAACAACACAGCTGGTCAGGAAAAGCAGTATTCTGGATCATACGAAATACGGCGGGCCGGCCGGACTATACAGTATTACCGGCGTCCGGTATTCATCAGCCCGCTACCTGGCTGAAAATCTGATCAATCGGTTATTTCCGGGACTGAAGGGGCTTTCAGTGACAGGACTTGATTTTACCGACCTCCCCTACCAGCCGTTCGAAAGCCGGGAATTTTCCGAAAATCCGGAGGATGCTGTCAAAAAGTATTTCGATATACTTCGGAAGCTGATCACCGACGACGCGGTCCTGCACCTCGATGATCTGCTCCTGCGGCGCACCAATCTGGCTCATGACCCGGAATTAGTTGTGCGTATCGCCCCCTATTTCACCGGATTTTTTGATTGGGATGCAGAGCAAACGAAGCTTGAATTGGATCGGGTTAAAAAGTCATTTCACCAGAAAGAACTCTCGTCAGTAATTTAAAATCCTGATCTCCCGCTTTTTACACTATAAGATACCACACAATTTCGTGTTACACCTGATCGTAATGACAGCACGGAATGGTAACATTTCCAGTATTTCCTGAAATACCAGCGCAAGCTAAGGATGGACATGGTTATGAGCGCCGATTCGATATCGTAATCAGAATAGGTACAGAATCAGGTCAACGGTTAGATCTCATTATCCGTGTATTTTTTTACGTTTGCATCATAAAGCTGATGATGTTTTGCCAGTATTTCCCGGAACCGGGGATCGGCGCGGAGATTTTTTAACAACGGATTTATACTTAACTCAATGTAACGTGACTCCTCACCCCGGGCCAGGTGATCCCGATACAATTCCTTCAGATAATCGATCCCCGCATCATTCATGTGTAATGCCGCATAGATAAAGTATTTGTAATAATGCCCCTCGGGATAACTCTTTAAGGCATTTTCCTTGTCGCCTTTTAATGCGAGCAGCAAGGCATGCAGGCCGACCATATTATTATTGGACCCATAAAGCGGGTAAAATTTTTCAAGCATTGCATTTGCCGCATCATATCGTTCGGTATTAATCAAAAGTAAAATGTAATTGGCAATGGCGACAAAGTGATCGGGTGCAATCTCCAGCGCCTGCTTCAAATTATTTTCCGCTTCCTGATAATTTCCCAATATATTGAGACAGTAGCCGTTCCATGCATAATGCATCGGCTGCAGGGGATCGGTTTCGATTGCCCTGACAAAATAAATATGCGCCTGATTTATCAGGCCGCGCGCATGATAGAAGCGGGCCATGGTGCTGTTGGCATAGGCATCGTTTGGATTTAACTTCAGGGCTTTCCGGATGCTGGTATAGGCTGCTTCTATCTCGCCATGCTCCTGATGTATCCAGCTCTTGATGATCTGCACCTCGGCCAGATTGGAATCCAGGGCAAGCGCTTTATCGAGATATTTTCGTTGTAAGGCCAGATAATTCCGATATTCTGTTTCATCCAGCAGACTCGTTCTGCAATAGGTATTGTACAGATCTGCCAGGTCGGCATATGACAGTGCATATGTCGGGTCGAGATCGATCGCCTTCAGGAACATCTGTTCAGATGTTTTAAAATCATCCTGATCAATTGTCGCGCCCCAGTATTTGCTGTAGTGAAAATACCGGCCTTTCATGTAATATTCATAGGCCTCGGTATTCGCAGGCCTCCTGGTCTTTATCCCGGTGATCTCCCGGGGAGAGATATTTATCAGCAGGCTGGTAGCGATGGCTTCCGATACGTCATCCTGTACATCGAATAATTCTTTATATTCACGGTCATAATTCTCCGTCCATATATAAGCATCATCGCCGGTTCTGATCAACTGTGCGGTCACTCTGAGCCGGTCACCGAATTTACGCACACTGCCTTCAAGTATATGGGCAACATTCAGATCTTTACCAATTTCAGGAATGGTTTTATCGGTTTTTTTGTAATTCATCACCGAAGTGCGGGAAATTACCTTCAGATTTGGCAGTCTTGCCAGATTGGATATGATCTGTTCGGTCATGCCGTCACAAAAATATTGCTGCGCCGGATCGTTGCTGAGGTTGTCAAACGGCAAAACAGCAATTGAGTTCTCCCAGCCTGTTGGTTCAGTTTCTCCCGGCCGAAAATGGAAATATCCGATTAAGAACAGGCCCACCACCACAAGAAATAAGACTGGTAATACAAATAACTTTAAACGCTTCATACCCTGCGGTCCGGTTTCCTGTTTTCCTGCTGATTCTTCTTTTTTGTCCGCATGCTGCAGATCCCGGATCAGTTCATCTGCATGTCGATAGCGGTCTGCCGGATCTTTTTCCAGGCATTTGTCGATAATCCTTTCGAATGCCACCGGAACTTCCGGTCGTAGGGAGGTTAGGGGTTGTTGCTTGTCATTTAGAATTGAATATATGACAGCAGAATCATATTCACCTTTAAAGGGCATCTGCCCGGTCAGTATTTCGTATATGATCACACCCAATGACCAGATATCCGTCCTGTAATCAACTTCCTCGCCCCTGGTTTGTTCAGGGGACATATACAAGATGGTACCTAGGGTGGTTGATTGTCTGGTCAGCCTGGACTGGGCCGGTAATTTTGCCACACCAAAGTCAAGAATCTTCACGATCCCCTCACCGGTAATCATTATGTTCGCCGGCTTGATGTCGCGGTGGACGATCCCTTTCTGATGCGCGTTATGCAGTCCACTGGCAATCTGCGTCACATATTCAATCACATCTTTAATCTTTAATCTTTCATCTTTAATCTTGTCTTCCAGCGTTTCCCCTTCATAATACGCCATAACAATATACATCTGGCCATCGCCGGTCTGGTCTATCTCGTGGATCGCACAGATGTTTGGATGATCCAGCGCGGAAGCTGCCCTCGCCTCCTGGATAAACCGCTGCCGATCTTCATCACTGGCCATCATATGCGGCGGCAGGAATTTGAGTGCGATGAAACGATCCAGTATGAGATCCTGGGCTTTATAGATCATACCCATGCCGCCGGAACCCACTTTTTCGATTATTCGATAGTGCGATACAGTCTTTCCAATCATTCAGCCGCACAGCCTCTTCTTTTATTTTTCCTCATCGATAATCCATAATGAGATATAATCAATTGGTGACATTTTATTGGATACAATTCTGTTTCCTTACGGATCTCATTTTCATATTTATTTCAGAGACGAAAATTGATACCGGGTGATTATTTGACAGAATTAATCTCCCCTGTTGATCGATATCCAAAATGTATTATTTCAAATATAGTTTCCGGCGGGATTTTGCGTTTTCTTCGTCGCCGCTGTTATAATCATTGACACCTCTACGTGCTGATTGTCCCTTGCGCATCGTTGTGTAACAATGATGAATGAAAAGACATATTCAGATGACAGACAAATCCATCTGAATTCAAATATGGTCAAATTACTGGAAGATGCTTAATGAAAAAATATAGATTAATATCTGTAACTGCAAACAGTATTTTACCTGTTTGGTTATTAGAATGGGGTAATCAGTATTATCAGGTTAGTTTTTATTAAAAAACAAACAAGGGGTGTATAGATGCACCCCTTGTTCATCTCAGAAATTAATTGCCGCCCAGGTGTATTACCGCACCTAAGGTTATTCTAAAATCGCTCAACGTGTAATCAACATCCTTATCCGGGAAACCATATTCTGCTTCATTGTCCTCGGCCCAACTACCGAACAGATACTCGAATGATCCGTCAATTATAAAATTATCCATGATGATGCCGACTCCCGCAGTAACCGCACTAAACGAAATAGCATCTTCGTTGTAATCTACAAATGATGTAGGCACCGTATAAAATCCCAGGCGCAGAGGCAAAATGCTTGATCCGGATCCGGCCAGATATTCCAGACCGACATGAATTGAATTGGCATTTTCGTCGGTGAAGGGATTTCCGTCTTCATCCTCGGCTTTCGACCAGGGTGCGGCATGATAATCGGCGGCAATGGTTACCTTATCGGTCGGGCGAAAGGCAAGCCCAAGATTATAGAACATCGGGACATCAACATCTTCTTTAAAATCTTCACCCTTTACTTCGAGGCTGTAGGGAAAAGTAAGTTTCCCACCAAGGGAGAACTGGGGTGACGCTTTAATCAAAGCCCCGATTTCGAAATTGGTCCCGGAAAAGTCAACCTTGGGGAGCGTTTCAACCTCATCCATAAATGTGTATTTCGGCTCATCATCTCCCGAGAGAATATTGACAGTCGCTCCAAAGGAGACAACCTCATTTAAGGCGAAACCAATCGACGGCGATATGGCATTTATGCCCCCTTTAATTTCACGCGTCAGTTCTACCGATTCCCCTTCTGCTGACAGCGTCAGGGTGAGTTCTTCGTTAAAATCATACAGAGTGCGGTATGCAGCACCGGCAACCAAATTAAAATCACCGGCATTAAACGGAACGGTAAAGCTGACAAAATTGAACTGGAAACCTGTTGTGCGCTCAAATTCAGCATTGGCAAAACTATAATCGCCGCTTACCGATCCAAAACCGAAGCGAAAAACGGCACTGGCCTCCATCGTGACCAATTGGGTCAGGCCGGCCGGATTCCAGGCAATGGCACTGGCATCATCTGCAATACCGGTAAATGCATACCCCATACCCGCGGCCCGGGCACCATTTCCGTTGGTCGCTAATCCATAAAACGGCCAGTAATCTTCCTGACCAAAAATTACAGCAAAACTCAAAAAAACCAGTATGACAGTTATAGCGGTACTAAATCTCATACGATACCTCCCTATTAATAATGAATGAGTCCAAAAATTTACTTCGTTAGAAATTTGTCACCAATCGAAAGCATTCCTCCTTCTGTTTTAATTGTTCTTGCTGTACAATATTTATCAAAAGCCTCCGTTACCAGCACTTCCCCTAAGATCTGAGTTTCCTTGCCCAGAATTTCACCCGTGATCGGATGTTTTACCGGGGCACCTTCTTTATATATCACACATTTCATCCCGCGTTTCAAGCCGCCGATTCGCCCCACATCCAGGATAACCTGTTCACCATCGATTCTGATGATATAGCCTTCCACCAGCGGAAGATTGTCGGTCATTTTCTTTGCCAGATTCTCGATCGCATTTTTTACACTCTGGGCATCCGAGCTCCCTGAATAGACGTCCTCAGCGACGATTATGGCCGCCGATTCGGTATGAATCACCCGGGCATCAATACTGATCGCACCGGAAGTCGCAGCGGCGACACTGCCGATGATGATCGCATCCACACCGATGCCCTTACCGATCTGAGCTGCCGTTGCCGCGTCGATAATTCCCGATGAGCCGAGGGACTGTTCCTCCAGGATCCTGGTCAGCTGGGCGCGCTCCATCACCTTGAACCGCTCCTGATTGACCAGCACGGTGATCATTTTGTCCAGAATAATTTCACCCAGATCCCGACTGGCACCCTTGTTCTCGAAGGGCAGCACGGCAACTCCCATGCGTTCGCCCACCAGTTTGACCGTCTGCTTCCCGACAATCATTTCGGTGTCCCCGGAGGGTGTAACTGCCGGTGTAATCATAGCCTGCTTTTTATCGATTACTTGCTGCTGTGGTGCACCGTCCAATTTTTCCAGATATTCCTTCGCCCGGGCAGAAGCTGCTTGTTTTTGGGATAATTCGAGATGTTCCTTTGCCTCCCCGAATTTACCCAGATTATACAGGCAAATACCCAATTCACGATGGGGATAATATTCGATAAAATGCATACCATAAGTACGGACATTCGCCTGATCCGTATTTTTCCCTTTGATTGCATCCCTGAAAAAGTCGGCGGCAGCTCCCCAGTTATTGGATTTCATCGCCTCAATACCTCTGGCATATGAGCGATACCATTCATCGGCAAAGGAAAGATTTATAGTGGTAATTAAGACAATCAATAAAATTAAAATATGTTTTATTTGCATAAATATACTCCGCTTAATTCACAAAGATTAATATTGAATAATTGAGATCACGTTGTAGCCATGCAGGTATTCTCTGCCATTTAAAAAAGATAGTTCAATTAAAAATAATCCGCCCAAAACTATACCGCCAAGTTTTTCGATCAGCCTGCACGAGGCCAATGCCGTACCGCCTGTTGCCAGAAGGTCATCGACGATTAATATTGTGTCGCCGGTTTTCAGCGCATCTGCGTGGATTTCAACCTGGTCAAAACCATATTCCAGTTCATATTTTTCGCTGACTGTCTGAGCGGGGAGCTTGCCCGGCTTCCGGATTGGTATAAAGCCGACGCCAAGGCGATGCGCTATTGCGGCACCGAATATAAATCCACGGGATTCGACTGACGCAATGGCATCTATCCGTTTATCTCCGGTTTGCTCGATCATCAGATCTACAGCATGGGTGAAACATTCCTTGTCTTTGAGTAAAGTTGTAATATCTTTAAAAATTATTCCTGCCTTTGGAAAGTCAGGGACATCTCTGATGGCGTTCTTAATTTTTTGAATTCGTGGATCTGACATTAATCTAGTATTCAATTATAAAACTATCGTAATCCTTTGTCAACTCGGCCTCTTCCCGCTGCAGAATATCCACTTCCGCGAAATGCGGTCCCTGCTCAAGTATACGAAGAAACTGTTCAACCAGATCACTTTCCCCCTGAGCAAATACTTCAACACTTCCATTGAATCTGTTTTTCACATAACCAGTCAAACCCAATTGTGTTGCCTGTTTCAGCGCAAAATACCTGTATCCAACGCCCTGTACGCGGCCTGATATTTCAGCCAAAACCGCTTTTTTCATGATTATTCGACAAGTTTGACAATTTCATTAACAGCTTCCGCGATATTATTGCAGTGCACGATCTTTTCGGATACCTGCCAGGTGCGCAGACCGATCACCGGTTTACCCAGTTGAAGCGCATAGGCGATTTCCGACAGGGTACCATAACTCCCGTCAATTGCCAGAACCACATCAGCACTGCGAATGATTATTATATTTCTTCCGATTCCCATTCCCGTCGCGATCGGGATATCTACATAGGCATTTGCCGCACCCGGATCATCGCCGGGTAGGATTCCGATACTCGTACCGCCGGCTTCCCGCACGCCACGGCACACCGCCTCCATTACACCCCCAAGTCCACCGCATATTATCCGATATCCGCTTTGCGCCAATGCCCTGCCCGCATCGTACGCCAGCCTGTATATATCCTGATCACATTCTCCCGCACCGATCACCGCAACTGTCAAGCCTTCTCCTTACGGATAGATCCGCTGCATCAGGCGTGGAAACGGAATCGTTTCCCTGACATGCTTCAACCCGCAGATCCAGGCTACGGTCCGTTCAATGCCCAGACCAAAACCGGCATGGGGAACCGACCCGTACCGCCGCAGATCGAGATACCATTGAAATGCCTCCTCCGGAAGCCCGTGTTCCCGGATCCGGTTCAGGAGAGTATCGAAATCATCTTCCCGCTGGGAACCACCGATAATTTCACCATATCCTTCCGGTGCAAGCATATCCATCGCCAGGGCGAACCGGTCATCCTCGGGATCGCGTTTCATATAAAATGCCTTTACTTCCGCCGGATAATGGTGTACGATCACCGGCCGGTCAAATTTCTCAGAGATGATTGTTTCGTCAGCACCCCCAAAATCTCCCCCGTATTTGAACTCTGTATCCGCGTTCTGCAGTATCTCTGCGGCTTCATCATAATGGAGCTTTGGAAATGGGGTCTCCACCTTTTCCAGCATGGTTGTATCCCGTTCGATTGCTTTGAGCTCGAAAGCTCTATTTTTTAGCACGGATTTGACCAAATAGGTGACAAATTCCTCCGCCAGCCGCATATCGTCATTAAGATCAAAATAGGCGACCTCGGGTTCGATCATCCAGAACTCAGTCAGATGCCGGCGGGTTTTGGATTTTTCCGCACGGAATGTGGGACCAAAACAATATATTTTACCGAATGCCATAGCCGCGGCTTCCCCATATAACTGGCCCGACTGGGTGAGATAGGCTTCGGAACCGAAATAATCGGTGGCAAATAATGTCGTCGTGCCTTCCGCGGCATTCGGGGTAAAGATGGGTGTATCGATCAGCACAAAGTTGCGCTGGTCGAAGAATTCTCTCGCGGCACGAATGATTTCATGACGGATCCGTAAAATAGCATGCTGTCGTGAGGAACGAAGCCACAGGTGGCGATGGTCCATCAGAAAATCCACACCATGTTCCTTCTTGGTTATTGGATATTCATCGCCGATATGAACGATCTCGATATCGCTAACCTGCAATTCATAGCCTATCGGTGACCGCTTGTCCCTGCGTACCTTGCCGGTTATGATGCAGGAACTCTCCTGCTGCAATGCATCGGCATTCTGAAATACTTCCTCAGGAACATCCCCTTTGAATACGACCGCCTGAATGACCTGACTTCCATCCCGTATCAGCAGAAATCTTAATTTGCCGCTTGAGCGTTTATTATAAAGCCAGCCGCAGATTTTGACATCCTGGTCTTCATATTTGCCAATCTGATCGATTGAGACGCTTTCAGCCATGCTGTTCCTATCCGCGTAATTTTCCAAATTTCACACGCATAAAACCTGATTTCCACGATTATTCAAGGCGTTCTGAATACAACGTATCACGAAGCAATATTGACAAAAATGAATTTAAATCCCTTACTTTATTTCGTTATTTTTTTGCTTCATGTATTCTTTATTGCTCTTCGTGGAAATAAAAAATCCTATACACAATTTTACGCCGAATCGCAATTTAATTTAATTTTGAATTTACCCATCACACGTTTAGGATTCAAGCGATAGATTTTTTCCGGTCAGTGTTAACTTATGAGAAACTAATATATTATCAACCCATTTCTCCCTGCATGAATTTCTCCAGCATATCCACATCATATTTGCTGCCGATATAGAGCGGGATACGTTGATGCAGTGATTCAGGCTTGATCTGCAGGACATCCTGGTTACCATTTGTTGCCCGTCCGCCTGCCTGTTCAACGATGAAAGCCATCGGATTTCCTTCGTACAGGAGCCGTAATTTTCCTTCCGGTGCCTTGGTACTGGACGGATAGAGAAAAATACCCCCGTACAGCAGGTTCCGATGAATGTCAGCTACCATCGAGCCGATATAGCGGGAGTTTAACGGACGACCACTCTTTTTATCAATTTGCTTGATATAGCGGATATAATTTTTCACCGGTTCGTCCCAGTAATCAAAATTACTTTCATTTACACTGTACAGTTTTCCGCGCTCTGGTATGCGCAGGCTCGGGTGCGATAGCACAAATTCACCGTAACTTGGATCCAAAGTAAATCCGTGCACACCGCTTCCGGTGGTATAGACCAGCATAGTGCTGGAACCATAGACGACATAGCCAGCACAGACCTGTTTATAACCGGGTTGCAGACAATCTTCCAGCTGCCCCGGCGTATTGTCCGGTGTCACCCGGCGGTAAATGGAAAATATAGTGCCCACACTTACGTTTGCGTCGATATTCGAGGAGCCGTCAAGCGGGTCGAACAAACAGACATATTTACCCAGCGGAAAATGCTCCGGTATAGGTATAATATCCTCTTCTTCTTCCGATACCATCACGCATAGATTCCCGCCATGGTCTAGTGCTTTCACCATCGTCTCATTAGCAAATACATCCAGTTTTTTTACCTTTTCACCCTGAATATTGATGTCGCTCGTTTCACCAAGGACATCCAGCAGTCCTGCCTTATTGGTATGATAGGAAATCCGTTTGGCGGCAAAACAAATATCATTCATCAGATTGGTAAACTCACCGGTCGCTTCAGGAAAGTGACGCTGTTCGTCTATAATATGGCGGGTAAGGGTAATTATTTTTGCAGTCATATGCCTCGCTTATGAATGACAGGATCAATTATCTGGCAAGAATGATCGGTTTTAGAGCGCTTCGCATAACGTGTACGGTCGTACTGCCCAGAATGGCTTCGCGCAGGCGCGAATGACCATAACATCCCATAAGCAGTATGGCACTCTCCGGACTGTCATGGGTCACCTGCACCAGTATATCTGTAGCATCGCCCGCTTCGTGGCGATATTGAACTTCCAGGTTATAAGGCTCCATATACTTTTTCGCTTCTTCCAGAGTTGTTCTTCGTTCCATTTCATTGTCATGTACCGTCAGGACATCAATCGGCAAATGCAAGGTGCCTCCGAGATACGCCGTTAATTTTAAGGCATTACTGCTTCCTTCGCTGCGATCATACGCACAAATTATACGTTTAAATTCCTGATATTCTTTATCGACAATCATCACCGGAACCTGGCTTTGACGCGATACCGATTCCAGGGTTGCCCCCAGCAGCCGGTCACCCCAACGGGCATAATCACCACGTGCGCCCATGATTAAAAGATCCACCTGCCGGGCGAGTTCGCAAATTACCTCTACCGGTGAGCCCTCTTCCTTGCCGGTTTCATATCTGACCCCGCTTGCTTTTAATTTTTTATCGATTGCCTTTAACAGGGCCTCTGCCCGTTCATTATGAAATTTGTATGACTCATCGTGAAAAACGTTTGACGGAATTACCGGCATATATCCCTCACCACCCGTATTGAGCACCCACTCATAGATACGCACATCAACTATGCTGTATACCCGTAAAAATGCGTTCAATTTTTTCGCCAGATCAATTCCGTGATTCAGGACGGCGTCGGTATACATTGAGCCATCTACTGCAAGGAGAATTGATTTGATCATATAGGACTCCTGATAATTAAATTATCCCCAGTCTTCTATCTTTGATGCCCTGGTCATCAGTTCACGCATGGCCTCCAGTGGTGGCTTGTTTTCAAACAGGGTCTGATAAACCTGCTCGGTTATCGGCATATCCACCTGGTGAGTCTGCGCCAGGTGAAAAGCCGAACGGGTGGTCTTGACCCCCTCGGCAACCATTACCATTTCCGCAAGAACTTCCTGTAATTTTCTTCCTTTCCCGATTTGTTCGCCAACATGCCGGTTGCGGGAATGACGGCTCATACAGGTTACGATCAGATCACCGATTCCCGAGAGACCGGCAAACGTGTCCGGTAAGGCACCCAAAGTGGCCCCCAGGCGGTTCATTTCCACGAGACCACGGGTCATCAGGGCCGCTTTTGTATTGTCCCCGAACCCGGCACCATCACATATTCCGGCCGCAAGGGCAATTACGTTTTTAAGCGCACCACCGAACTCCACTCCGATAACATCCAGATTCGCATAAACACGAAAGTAATCATTGATGAACAACTGCTGAACCCTTTTGGCGGTATCACGCGAAATACTTGCGGATACTACCGCAGTCGGCACGTGGCGGCTGACCTCCTCTGCATGGCTGGGCCCTGATAGGACTGCAATTTTATCCGGCGATATCTTTCCGACCTGTTCGATGACCTGAGAAACACGCAGGAGTGTATCGTTTTCAATGCCTTTGGCAACACTGATCCAGACTGCATTTGATCCTGTAACACGCACGCATTTTTCAATCACCGGCCGAACGGCATGTGAAGGAACGGCTATTACAATGTAGGCAGCGTCTTTTAAGGTTTCTGCAATATTATCACTAAACACAAGTGATGCCGGAATTTTCACGCCTGGCAGGAATCTGCTGTTTTCACCGGTCGTCCTGATCAATTCAATATCCCCTGTCTCCGGTGTCCAGCAACGGACGGTATGACCATTTTCGTATAAAACCAGAGCCAGCGTTGTCCCCCAGCTGCCGGAGCCCAATACTGCGACTTTCATGGTGTACCCTTTTGTGAAGAAAATGACAGTTTGTTTTCTGTTCCCCGCACCAGGCGTTTTATATTTTCGCGATGCGTAATGATGATCAGGGCGGCAAGAATGAAAGCAAGAATCAAAAACGAAACTGCGACCTCTGTATTAAACACGTACATCTTTATCAATAAAAGGAACGGCAGGGCACTGGCTGCAGTCATAGATCCCAGAGAAACATAGCGTGTAAACGAAACAATCAGGATAAATATAACCAGACATAACAGTACTGGAACCGGTTGCATGGCAAGAAAGACACCGGCTGCGGTTCCGACCCCCTTTCCGCCTCTGAAACCGGCAAAGATGGTCCAAATGTGCCCGCAAATAGCCGCGAATCCGGCCAGAATCTGAAACATGGCAAGTAATTCCATACCTGCCTGATCCGTTGCCGGGAGCAGGCGGGGAAGCCACCAGACAGGTGCAAATCCTTTAAATATATCGATAAGTAAAACAGTAATGCCTGCCTTCCATCCCAGCACCCGAAATACATTGGTGGCACCGGCATTACCACTGCCATGCTCCCGGATATCAATCTTTCGTATTATTTTTCCGGCCAAAAGAGCGGTGGGAAAAGCCCCGATAAAATAGCTCAATAATATGACAAGTAACAGCTCGGACATCAATGCTCCCAGTCGTTTATCCGATCACTGGATCACGAGCAATATAAAAAATAATTCGTACAATATCCTTTTATTTTTGAACTGAACACACGAATTCAACGATCCCGAGAGAACAGGAATCAACACCCAGTAAATTTATAATTCACACAGATCTGATAAATTTAAAATTTTGGAAATATCAACCAGACAGATACCGTAATCAATAATTGGCCTGAGTTAACGTTAACCGGTTATTGTATTTTTGTGTCAGCTTCCTGCAGAAGTTTTATGAGTTGATCTGCCAGGTTTTCACCGACAGAATCCCGAAACTCCTTTGCTCGGGCAATGGATAGCACCGATATCGGGCGTGCCGGATCGCGGGGATCGATATACCGGTCATTGATATTGGCCCCTTTCTCCAATAACAGTCGTACTACCTCCAGATTCGGCCGGTAAAGCATTGATTCAACTCCGATCATCAGCGTACTTTTTCCCCAAACCGGCCGCTGATTCACATCCGCTCCGGCATTCAGGATCATTTGCAGGATTCTGGTGTTTCCCCCCGGTTCGACCGCGGTTTTTATCCCCTGCAGGAGTAAAGTATAACTATCCGGAATCACTTCAGCTCCGGAATTGATCAGTAATTCAATCAGCTCCGTTTTACGTGCGATTCTGTTTTTAATATCCTGCTGCAGGTAAGCTGTGTTCGCCTGCGAATTTACCGCCTGTTCGCCCATCAGCACAACATTGAGCACCGTGGCGCCATTTTGCTGTTCGGCGTTCACGTCTGCACCTGTGGCGATCAAGAGCCTTGCCACAGGCACATGTCCGTGCGCAGCCGCGATCATCAGAGGTGTTACCCCTGCGCGTGTGATCAGATCGGGATATATTCCGGCTTCGATAAATAATGCCGCTAATGCAGAATCGCCGGACTCAACCGCCCGGATAAAATTAACATTTGAATACTCTATATTCCGTGCAGCCAGATCATTCTGCGCCCGCGTCCGCCGTTCCTGCTCAGAGGGCCCGCAGGATAAGAAAATAATTATCACCAAAGAAATTAATTTCCATTGTATTAGGGAATGCATTTAAAATCTCCTGATCAATATTGATCGCCTCTTTATTTAACTGGCAGGATTTATCTGAAATGATGATAGAATTACACGCTTACAGCATAATTATGGAATATTTTGCACTATATCAAAATCAATCGCGAGGGGGCGAACATGAAAAAATCCGATTCTCTCAGCCAGGGCATCCTGTCCCCTTCCTGTATATTGCTGCGTAAAGCCTTCTTGGACATCTTCCAGGAAACGGCGGATTGTTCTGTTCATTACTTGCCAAATATTTCATCGTAATCCTCAATAGATGCCGTAACGACTTTTTTTGCGTGTGCGGCATCATATATTTTTTCGATCGATACCTTCGGCTCTGTACCAGGTACCATTTTATAGGTCTGGAAATAGTGGCGAAGGCGCTCCACAAGCATTTCGGGCAATGTATCGATATTATCTGCGTCTCCCCAGATATTATCGCTTTTCAGCACGGCGATAATTTTATCGTCCGCCTCACCTCCGTCAATCATTTGCACCCCACCAACCACCCGGGCATTAAGTATAACCTCCGAGCGGCTGATCGGCCGCTCAGAAAGGACACAGATATCGAGCGGATCACCGTCCCCTCTTTCTGCTTTCGGGCACAAAGCCTGAACCTTGTTTCCACAGTAAGTTCTGGGAATAAACCCGTATAGAGTCGGGGGTAAGGAAGAACTTCGCTGGGGGCGGTCAACCCGCAGATAACCGGTGGTTTTATCGATCTCATATTTTACCAGGTCGAAAGGGGTAATCTCGATATAGGCGTGCACAATATCCGGAATATCCGGGCCGGGCTCAAGACCGTGCCACGGATGCGGCCGCCAGCGATAAAACGGTTCAGGAAAAGACATGTTACAATTACCTCCGCATTCCTAATTCCTAATTCCCCCAAAGGGGTTCTTCGGACTAATCCCTAATCCCTAATTCCTACTTCCCCAAAGGGGTCCTTCGGACTAATCCCTAATTCCAAATCTCTAATCCGTCAGAGTACAGATATCGGCGTAAACAATGTATCCGGTGACCAGTTGTCATCATTTATCTGATCAACATCATCCATAAAGCCATCCATATCATATACCGTTATCAGAAATTTTCTTAACTCAAAGAACCACCCATCACCCAGAGATAAAGGTCCGAAGGATTGATATATGGCAACATTTGAATCGACAACCGATATTTGCGTCATGAGCTGCTCCAAGGCTCTGGAGTCAGGCTCTCCATTTTTGAAATAATGCATTTCCGAAACAACCTGCTGTATATTGTCGACCGACTGATAATCCCGGATTCTGGTCTGAAATACAATGAGTGATTCATACAATCCAATCCATATTTTATCAATGATTGGTGCGCCATACTCCATACGGATATTGATAACCGTGTCAACCGGGTATAAAATAACTTCCTGTTCATAGGGCATATAGTTATCAGCTGCAATGGTCAGAATAACAGGTTTATCCCTTTGTTCATCTATCCCCAGGACATATTCAATTGTATAATGCCCCGAATTATCGGAAAATGTAATTTGTCCGCCAACATCAATTCTGGCACTCAGAACCGGCTCACCGTCAAACATATCGGATACCAGTCCCCTGATCTCAATGAGGTTTCCGATGCTGCCGGCACTGTAATCATAACTGATATATTTCTCACACCCAGGCAGAATGAGCATGAAAATGCATAAAATATTAAATATATGATGCAAGTTGAACACCTGAGTTACCTGAAACAGTTTATGTCTCACAAATATATCGATTTTTCTGGCGCATTGCAGCTAATTTCATACAGGGTGTGCGTATTTCACCAGCAAAAACACAAGTTCATGCATCAGGTGCAAAAAATGATCAACTTTTGATCTGCGGCAATAAGTTTTGAAAAATAAGCCGGTTTTGGGATACAAATTCAATCAGATCATTAAGCCCCGTCAATGGCCGTGTTGCAGATTTAACTTGAACGACCGGAAAGTTCTTAAGCGGGGAAGGCAGTGATATGGAATTATACCCTTTGACTGACTTATTTACCAGCAAATGGGATATTTTGAAATTCCAATCATTAAACTTTTCTGCGATATCGACCGCTTCGTTTAGGGAAAGCGGATCGGGATTACAGATAAGTTCAAAAGTATTCAATGCGGGATTTTGAAAATTTCCGGTCAGTGTCCGGAATTCCTTAAGTCGCTTCTGGATTAAAACCAACGGTTTGTCCTCTTCGATGGTCAATTTACCGAGTTTAATTCGGCTGATTATTTCCCGCTTTTGGAGAATCTGATTTCTCAGTTCGGAAAGCTTTTCCAGCCACACAGCGGATAAGGCCGGTAGCCTGAAGAATTGCATGGAAAGTGCAGTCGGCGGCATATCGAGGATAATATAATCCAGATCACCGCTAATTGAGGTAAGCTCCCGGTAAACCATCAGCAATCCATATTCCTCAAGACCGGGAGTATGTCGGTAAAGATCAAAATAGCCATCGAGAGTCAGGGCGGTGAGATATTGATAATTACGGCGTATCGCCTTTGCGGTTTGTTTCAGATATTTCTCAACCCAAAAATCGAGACTGACTTCCATCGCCTCGAATCCCTTCATGATCCTGGTTGGCTCGGAATGAATCCGGGTTTCCAGGATATCTGAAAGATTATGGGCCGGATCAAGTGAAGCCAGCAATACCTTCCTGGCAGACTGTGAAGCAGATATGGCCAGCAGCGTGGCAAGTGTGGTCTTGCCGGTTCCCCCTTTACCCAGCATAAAAACCGAATGAGGCATTTTAATTAACTCACATCCAGGGATGAGAATAACTCTGACAACGGCCCCCGGGCTACATCCGTTCTTCTGATTAAAAGAATGAGATATTTTTCCATGACGGGCAGCAGATCCAGGGTAATATGCGGCGGAGGCGCCGGCAAACCAACAAACTGCCCGAGGATAAGGAGACCGAATATGTGTTCAAGTTCCAGATATTCAAGCTCGATAATGCCGGTAGCCTGATTTCGAATCAATCCATCGATTCGCTCTAACAAATCACTGAATTTCAACTTAGCTTTTTCCTGGCTTTGATAAGAAATTTATGATTGTAAATCATTGTTTTAGGATCAAGATGGAAAAGGGAATTCCTAATTCCTAATTCCTAATTCCTATTTCCTAATTCCTAATTCCTAATTCCTAATTCCTAATTCCTAATTCCTAATTCCTAATTCCTAATTCCTAATTCCTAATTCCTAATTCCGGGTGCTTTACGCGGTTGCGGTCTACTGCCTACTGCCTCCTGTCAATTGATACCTGTTGTTCGATATCCGTTTCCGGTTTGAACATTTTTATGATACCTTCTGTGATGATCCATGCCACGATCAGTATAATTGCTGCGTTGATCACCTGCAGAAGAAGATTGCTGTCCTGATTAAATTGAAACTGGTTCATCAGGGAGGCCCAGAGAGTCATAACCGCCATAAATGCGGCGGGTATCCCGGGGATTATCCATTTAAAACCACCTTTTCTGCGCAGGTAAAGGGTAACGATGATCAGCGCCAGGGCCGCAAGCGTCTGATTTACCGCACCGAATAAGGGCCAGAGGGTGAGTGCTCCCTGTCCGTCTGCACCGGAAGCGAATGCCAACAGCGCTGCTGTCAAAATTGCGAATGCGGTGGAGATGTACCGGTTTGAAAACAGATCCAGTTTTAAATCTGTTCCCAGCTCGGTCACAACATATCTTTGGATGCGGGTTGCGGTGTCCAGTGTTGTACCTGCGAATGAGGCGACAAAAACCCCCATTATGACCATGGCCAAACTTTTCGGCAGACCCGTGGCTGCGATCATATTTGCAGCCCCTACAACAAATGCGCTTATCTTTGAACCGAGTCCGGCAGCAGCGGTCCATGATGCATAGTGTTTGGTCCATGCAGCGGTTCCCAACAACGTTTCACCACCACTGGTCGTGTATCCCATACCGATACCGGCAGCAACGGCTATGATCACCAGCGTTGCAAGCGCACCTTCCACCAGCATAGAGCCATAACCAACGAACAGCGAATCCCCTTCCCTGCGTACCTGTTTTGCTGATGTTCCCGATGCAACCAGCGAATGAAAACCTGAAATGGCCCCACACGCAATCGTGATAAATAAAAAAGGCCACATCGGTGGTGCATCAACCGGATGCGTTTGCAGAGCCGGCGCCACAACCTCCATCACACCGCCGAAAGATGCCGCAAGGACACCAAAAAACAGCAGCGCCATGGCAATAATGAGCTGATATGCATTTGTAAAATCACGCGGCTGCAGCAAAGTGGTTACCGGGAGAACCGACGCGAAAAATGCATAAATAAAAAGAATAATGGTCCATACGCCAGTGGCAGGAATGCCAAGCATAGCAGGAAGTTCGACCGGAAAGATCTCCCCG
>WOR8_10001602_pt1 | contig 36577 bp, 33 predicted proteins | sample DeeMarSeWOR38_10_FD_19890 | JGI IMG/M metagenome (IMG submission 19890) | reverse complement strand
CTCTATATATGTAATCAGCAATCCGATGACGCTGTTCAATTCATCCATTGCACCATAGGCTTTGACTCTCAAATGATCCTTGTCAACAATATCTCCGCCATACAACCGTGTTTTACCCTTATCACCAAAGCCAGTGTATATTTTCAACGCAATTCCCTCCGGATTGTATTTCCAACCGCAAAGGACGCAAAGTATTAAACACAAAGATCGCAAAGTTTTTATAGGTTATTGGAATGTGCTGGAAATTAATATCCTGGTTTTAAATCAAAAATTTAATATTCTAAAAAATCTTAGCGTCCTTCGCGGTTAAATAAGTTAAAATGTGGTTAAATGAAATATAGAGTATAACGGAATGAAATCCAAGAGGATAAAAAAAGAGAGCGTTGATAAAAAAAGTGAGGGTTGTGGAGGCTTTATCACTTTTTTAAGGAGGATATTGGGGTAACTTATCAACACTCTCCTGACCATGACCTAACTCACCTCATATCTACGTCAAACTATATGTCAAAGTTTCAAAAAAGTGTTAACTTACTAATTTACAATAAGATGGAAAGACGAAAGGAAGGTTTGAAAATCAAGTAAAGATGTCAGAATATATGTATTTTCACACATATGTGTAAAATCATTAAGAATAGTTTGTTGCGCTGCAAAGCGCAACAAACTATTCTTTCTCCCACACTGCCCCCTCAGGCGTGTCTTTAATCGTAATACCTATGGATTTTAAACTGTCACGTAGTTTATCGGCAATCTGAAATTTTTTTTCTTTTCTTAATTCTGAACGAATATTGAGTACAACCTCCATTACATGTTTAAAATCCTCACCGGATGCACCATTTTCGCCCTTTTTTAAATCAATCAATCCCAGAACCTCCCCCAGAAGTTTGTTAAAAAGAAGATTGAATTCATCCAATTCAGATTTTGAAATCTGATTATTATCATCATCGAGTAGTCTATTGACCTCATTGATGATTTCGAATGTAGCGGCCAGAGCCTGAGGCGTATTAAAATCGTCATTCATCGCAGCTTGGAAATTTGTTTTGAATTTTTCAACCGGAAGCAGACTTGGACCGGATCCATTTTTAACAGTATGGATGGCCTTTTCTATTCTCGCTATAAACGTCTGGATCTTTTTGAGTCCGCTTGTGGCCGCATTGAGTGCTTCATCACTGAAATCAAGGGAAGAGCGATAATGACTCATCAGGATAAAATAACGAATGGCCAGTGGTGAAGTTTTTTTAACCGCATCTTTGACAGTTGTAAAATTATTCAAAGATTTTCCCATTTTTACACCGTCTACAGTCACCATGTTGTTATGGATCCAGTATTTTGCAAATGGTTTACCATTTGCACCTTCACTTTGGGCTATTTCACACTCATGATGAGGAAAAATGTTTTCCAAACCGCCACCATGTATATCAAATGATTCCCCCAGGTATTTATTGGACATCGAGGAACATTCTATATGCCAGCCTGGATATCCTTTTCCCCAGGGACTATTCCATTTCATCAAATGTTCAGGGGATGCTTTTTTCCAGAGAGCGAAATCTGCTGCGTTTTTTTTATCTTCTGCAACATCGATCCTTACACCGGCTTCCAATTCATCCACTCTACGCCCCGAAAGCTTTCCATACTCCGCAAATTTTTTGACATCAAAATAGACATTACCACCTGTTTCGTAAGCCAATCCTTTATCTAGCAGCACTTTTATCATATCAATCTGTTCAATAATATGCCCTGAGGCACGGGGCGAAATATCAGGCCTGATATTGCCAAGCAGATCCATATCCTCAAACCAACTGCGGGTATAAAACTCGGCAACTTCCATTGGTTCCAGTTTCTCTGTACGGGCTTTGCGGGCAATCCTGTCTTCACCCTCTTCGGAATCTCCCAGAATATGCCCCACATCCGTAATATTTTGAACATAGCGCACCTTATATCCTAAATAGCGAAGATAGCGGACAATAATATCAAAACTGATATAACTTTTGGCATGCCCAATATGACCATGGTCATAGACAGTGGGTCCACACACATACATCCCTACAAATCCTGGAGTGATTGGTTCGAATTTTTCTTTTTTTCTGGTTAAGGTGTTATAGATATATAACTCATTCATCTTTTAATAGCTTGCTCCAATAAATTTACTATCTTTTCTTTTCCTAAAATCTGAATAACCTGCGGTAATTCAGGACCTTCTGTGGTTCCTGTCAGCGCGGATCTGACAGGCATCCATAGTTCCTTACCTTTGATATCCGTTTCTTTCTGCACATTTCCCATCACTATTTTAAACGTATCGAGCGTAATTTCACTATGATCGTTCATTTCGGAGACCATGGCCATAAATACTCTTTTACTGGTCTCCAGTTTTACCCAATTCAACGCGCTTTCAGTAAAATTGAGGGGACCCTTATGAAAAAAGAGGGCTGCCCGATCCTTTATTTCACTAAATGTGTCGATACTATTGCGTACAGCCAGAGCAATTTGCTCGTTTGTTTGACGATTTCCGGTATCCAGACCGGCATTTTCCATTGCTTCAAACGCAAGAGTGAGATACTGATTTTCCGGAAGTTTTCTGATATACTGGCTGTTCATCCACTTTAGTTTTTCTAAATTAAAGACAGCCCCTGATTTGTTTACCCTTTCCAAAGAAAAATCACGCACAAGCTCTTCCAGGGAAAACAGTTCTTCATCATCGCCACGATTCCAACCGAGTAAAGCCACGAAGTTTAACAAGGCTTCCGGTAAATACCCTTTTTTTCTATAATCTTCAACCGCTACATCGCCCTGACGTTTACTTAGTTTGCTGCGGTCAGGATTTAACAAAAGAGGCAGATGAGCAAACTGAGGACAAGACCACCCAAAATAATTATAGAGAAGAATATGTTTTGGCGTGCTGATCAACCATTCTTCTCCGCGTATGACATGTGTTATATTCATCAGATAATCATCTACAACATTTGCCAGATGATAGGTTGGGAATCCATCACTTTTGAGTAACACCTGATCATCGATCATTTCATTTTGGAATGAAACTTCTCCGCGGATGATGTCTTTCACGGTTGTCACACCATCTGATGGTATCTTCAGTCTGATCACATGTGTCTCATCTTTTCGGCGCGAAAGCGCCTCTCTTTTTTCAAGACGACGACAGTAGCCATCATACTTTGGTGTAAGTTTTTTGCGGATCTGTTCCTCGCGCATTTTTTCAAGACGTTCTTCACTGCAAAAACAGGGATAGGCAGCATCTTTCTCAATTAATTGTTCTATGTATTCATGATATGTACTCAGACGCCGTGACTGATAATAAGGGCCGCAATCACCTTCAACTCCAGGGCCCTCATCGTAACTCAATCCGCACCACTTAAGCGTATCCAACAGGTTCTCAACGGCTCCTTCCGTATACCTGGCCTGATCCGTATCCTCAATTCGCAATACATACTTCCCGTCATGACGTTTTGCAAAAAGATAATTATACAGAGCAGTTCTCAGGCTGCCAACATGAACAAATCCTGTCGGGCTTGGAGCAAATCTTACTCGAATATCAGACACTTTATCTCCTCAGAAATTTGACTATGAATCAGTTAAATTTTCTTTCCTTTTTTTATAGTACTTTCGATAGACAAGATATCCAATGACAAACACTGTTAGTGCAATAAGAACTTTATTATATTGGGAAATGATGTCAGATATGATTTCCCAGTTATGACCGACCATCATACCAGCAAAAAGTAAGAGGCCATTCCAGATCAAAGCACTGACTACTGAGAGAATGACAACCAGTAAAGCATTTAAATGAAACAGACCGGCGAACAGTGAAATCACACTTCGAGTTCCGGAAAGAAATCTATTCGCTACAATCACCCAATATCCCCATTTCCCAAACCATATTTCAACTTTACGAATGTCTTCCTCTTTAAAAATTTTAGATCTGGATTTTTTATATATAAATGATCTGCCAAATTTGCGACCAATATAGTACATGGTTACAAAGCCAATAACACTTCCAGTAGTAGTAGAAATATATACTCCCCAAAAATCTAATTGCCCGATTGACACCAGATAAGCACCGAGTACAACGACCGTGTCCCCCGGGATAGGAGGTAGAACATTTTCGGTAAATGCACTTATTCCCAGAATGAAATAGGCCATTGCCGGACTAACACCACTGAAGAGGTTTTCTATAAACTCAGTCATATTTGAGACTATCTCGATTCTAAGAGAGAGATCGCATAACAAATCGCACCTTCACCTCTACCAATAAATCCGAGCCCTTCTCCTCTGGTTGCTTTTACGTTCACCTGATCCGGCTTTAAAAATAAATTTTTGGCAATGTTCTGCGCAATTTTTGCTTTAAATGGTAAAATCTTTGGGGCTTCAAGAACAATGGATATATCAATATTAACTATTTTCAGCTTTTCGAAATAGATTTTTCTTTCTATTTCCTGTAGAAATTTAAGACTATTGTAATCTTTATATTTCTCATCCGTATCAGGGAAATGTTCACCGATATCTCCTAATCCGGCTGCGCCAAGCAGTGAATCGGCTACTGCATGGGAGACAACATCTGCATCAGAATGCCCTTGAAGCCCTTTTTCATAGGGAATAGTGACGCCCCCAAGGATGAGAGATCGTCCCTCTGCAAAAGGATGAATGTCGTACCCAAAACCTATTCGCATTTTCCTAGCAAGTTATATCTAGCTCTACATATTTTTAACCACTGAATACACTGAGCATGATTGACAAGGTAAAAGTAAAAAGGTAAACGTTAAAAGTAAAAAATAAGCTCTATCATCAAAATAGATTCTTTCCTTTTCCTTTTTACTTTATCCTTTTTACTTTTTACTTATTCCATATAAATTCCTCAGTTTTCTCAGTGGTTTTATATTGATTTCAGATAATAATGTTGGCAAAATTCTAAATCGGCACTGGTGGTAATCTTTATGTTTTGAAATTCACCTTCAATGACGGTGACAGGATGTCCGCTCCATTCAACGAGTGCCGATTCATCAGTAGAATAATAGTTTGCTTTTCTGGCTTTCTCATGTGCTTCGATGAGAATATCGTATCTGAAACTCTGAGGAGTTTGAATCTGCCAGAGGTCTTTTCTCGGAATCGTTTCCAGTACTTTCGAATCGGTCACACGCTTTATTGTATCTTTGACCGGTATGGCAGCTATACAGGCACCCGTTTTTATCGCTGATTGAATAGAATTGATGATAAGATGAGATGATACCAAAGGCCGGACGCCATCGTGCACAACAACGATATCTGTTCCCGGTGGGATAACTTTCAGGCCATTATATACTGAATCCTGACGTTCTATCCCACCTATAACGATTTTAAACTTCTTTTCAAATCCTTCAATATTGCGAAAAAGATTTTCAGAGATAGGTTTATCAGTCTCTGAAACGACAACTACACCTGAGTTAATTTCGGCAATCGAGACAAATTTCTGAAGAGTGATTTCAGCAATTGTCTGGTTACCAATCTTTAAGAATTGTTTTGGTATATGTCCACCAAATCTTTTCCCATGCCCGGCAACTGGTATAATCGCAGAAACCAGCATATTACAACACTAGCATCGCATCGCCATAACTGAAAAATCTATATTTCTGGTCAATCGCCTCCTGGTAGGCTGACTTCGCCAGATCATATCCACAAAATGTACAAACTAAGATATATAGTGTTGATTGTGATTGGTGAAAATTTGTAACAATTCCATCAACCATCTTAAATGTGTAAGGCGGAAAAATAAATTTATCAGTCCAACCGCTGGAAGCCTTAACCGTTTTATCAGGTATAGCAACTGTTTCTAAAACTCTTACTGTGGTGGTACCTACAGCGACAATCTTGCCACCATTTTTCTTAACTTCATTAATTTTTTGTGCTGATTCTTCTGATAGTTCATAGTATTCAGAATCCATTTGATGACGACTTAAATCTTCAACCTGCACAGGCCGAAATGTGCCCAATCCTACGTGAAGTACCAAAGGAATAATTTCAACCCCTTTTTTCTTGAGTCTGTCAATTATATCATCTGTAAAATGAAGACCCGCTGTCGGGGCTGCCACGGCACCTGTTTTTTTAGCGTAAACAGTCTGATAGCGTTCCTTATCAATATCCTCAGTCGGCCGTTTAATGTAAGGTGGTAACGGGGAATCACCCACCTCTTCTACAAGGTCAAAAAAATCTGTACCATTATCATCAAACTTAACGACTCTGCCACCTGAAATTGTATTATCAATCACGTCACAACCAATGCTGTCAGCAATAACCAGTCTATTCCCGATTCTCACTTTTCGCGCCGGTTTAACAAGGACTTCCCACATTGTATCTTCAAGCTGACGCAACAGTAAAACTTCCACCTGGGCATTCGTTTTTTCTTTAAATCCGATCAGACGGGCAGGAAAAACCTTGGTTTCATTAACAACCAGAGCATCTCCCTCATCTAACAAATCGACAATGTCCGAAAAGTTATTATGATTTACGGATTGATTATTCCGATCCAAAATCATAAGTCGTGAATCGCCCCGGTTCTTTGTTGGATACTGGGCGATTAATTCTTCTGGCAAATCATACTTAAAATCGCTTAATTTCATATTACATGCCCCTGTAATTATATTATTGTTCGGAGAATAAGTCTCCTTGGTTATTTTTTTCTCCAGGAAACGATAAATTAAAATGTTCATAGGCAAGTCGGGTAACTTCACGTCCCCTGGGTGTACGTTTTAAATATCCTTGTTGAATTAAAAACGGTTCATATAGTTCTTCTATTGTATTGCTTTCTTCACTGACTGCTACAGCTATTGTATTTACACCAACCGGACCGCCACTATATTTTTCGATAATGGTTAGTAGTATACGTTTATCCATTTCGTCAAATCCACGAAAGTCCACTTCAAGTTTTTCCAGAGCTTCCTCGGCAACCGCTTTATTGATCCGATTATCGGCTGTAACCTGTGCAAAATCGCGGATTCGTCTAAGTAATCTATTTGCTACCCGGGGAGTACCGCGAGATCGTTTTGAGATCTCCATCGCCCCATCATCGTTTATTTCAACATTCAATATTTTCGCGGATCTTTTGACGATATGGAAAAGATCTTCAGCTTCATAATAGTTCAGACGTAGAACAACCCCAAATCTTGCTCTTAATGGCGATGTCAGTAATCCCGCCCGTGTTGTTGCGCCAACAAGGGTGAACGGATTCAAATTTAATTTGATTGAGCGGGCGTTAGGCCCTTTGTCAATCATAATATCAAGAAAAAAATCCTCCATCGCCGAGTAAAGATACTCCTCAACGACGGTGTTGGTGCGGTGTATCTCATCGACAAACAAGACGTCGTGTAATTGAAGATTTGTTAATACACCGGCCAGATCACCCGCTTTTTCCAATACGGGACCGCTGGTCGTTTTAATCTGAGTATTCAGTTCTCTGCTGATAATATTTGCCAGCGTCGTCTTTCCCAATCCGGGTGGACCATACAAGAGTACATGATCGAGTGCTTCTTGTCTCTCTTTTGCCGCCTGAATAAACACACTCAGATTTTCTTTCATACGGTTTTGCCCGACAAAATCATTTAATCTCTGTGGACGTAATGACAATTCAATATCAAGATCTTCATCAATTTTGTCTGGCGTGATTACACTACGCATTTATTCTCTCAGGACTAAAATCCATAACTCAGATCAGCTGCAGGGCAGTTTTAATTAAATCTTCAACAGATTCAAATTGTCCGTTATTTCTTGCCCGATTTAAGGCTTTAGCAACAGTCTGGCGCTTATATCCCAGCGACATCAAAGCGAGTAATGCTTCCTCTTCCATAGAACTCAACACAGTGGGTACCATGCTGTCATCTTCTCCATTTACAATCAGACCCAATTGCGAGAATTTTTCTCTTAATTCCACAACTAGCCGTTGCGCCGTTTTTGTTCCCACACCGCTTATCGAGGTCAACTTCTCAATATTTCCATCAAGTATAGAAAGTGTCAGCTCTTCAAATTGTAATCCGGAAAGTATCGTTTGCGCTAATCTTGGCCCAATACCGGATACTGAAATAAGACTTTCAAAAACTGTTCGTTCGTTTTCATCTGAAAACGCAAACAATTGAAGACTGTCCTCCCTGACATGGAGATAGGTTTTGAGAATAACATTTTCCCCTACCGCCGGTAGCCCCTTAAACGTATTCGTACTAATCAATAAACTGAAACCAATCCCTGAACTATCGACAACAACCCGGGTTGGTGACTTTTCTGCTATTGTTCCGGAAATAAAATCAATCATCGGGTATCCGGAATAGCATTTAATCTATGATAATGACACAGAGCCACTGCCAGCGCATCGGAGGCATCATCCGGAGAAATGTCTTCGCTTATATTTAACATATTCTTTACCATATAATGAACTTGTTCCTTTGAAGCATTTCCTCTTCCTACGACAGCTTGTTTAACCTCTCTGGGAGAATATTCCGCAGGCGTGATTCCCAAATTTATCGGTGCCAGCAGAGAGACACCTCTTGCATGTCCCATTACGATTGCCGTTTTCACATTATCGCTATAAAATATATCCTCAAGCGCAACATGATCCGGCTTATACTTTTCAATCAGTTCCGTCATACCTGCAGGCCTGTTACTTGGGAACCAGGATCAACTCCTAAAATTCTGATTACTGATGTCAATTATCCGGCTGCCTTTGCGAATACTTCATCATCTATGTCAAAATTCGCAAATACCTCCTGGATATCATCGTGATCATCAAGGGCATCCATGAGCTTCAGCATCTGCTCAGCTGATTTATCTTCAAGTTTCACTGTATTTTGTGGTATCATGGTCATTTCTGCAACTGAGACGACAACACCCTTTTCTTCTAATGCACTTCGTACCGATTCCAATTGATCAACCTCTGAAAAGATTTCATAATACTCTTCTTCCTCAGTCTTCATGTCTTCGGCTCCAGCTTCAGCAGAAATGAGGAACAATTCCTCTTCATCGTAGTTTGCTTTTTCTACCTTGATATATCCCTTTTTCTCGAATATCCAGGCAACGCAACCGGATTCTCCAAGATTTCCTCCGTTTTTGCTCAATAAATGGCGAATTTCGGCCACCGTTCGATTTTTATTATCGGTCATGGCATTCATATACAATGCTACTCCGTTGGGACCATATCCCTCATATACAACTTCCTCATAAACAACACCCGGTAATTCTCCCGTCCCTTTTTTGATCGCATTATCAATATTCTTTGCCGGCATATTGGCACCTTTTGCAGCCTGAATCGCAGTACGCAATCGGGGATTCATATCCGGATCGCCCCCTCCCATTCTCGCCGACACAGTCAATTCCTTTATCAATCGCGTAAAAACCCGGCCCCGTGCTGCATCGACACGAGCTTTTTTATGTTTTATGGAATGCCATTTCGAGTGGCCAGACATTTTTAACCCTCCATAATCTTGAACGGGAAATTTAATAAACTTTTGAGGCCATTCCAAATCAAACTAGGTCGGTCTATATTACTAGAATTTACTTATATGACTGGCTTTAAATAGTGCTCAATCCTAAAAAAAATATTCCATGTTCGGTATATGGTCTAATTTTATATCATGCACCACAGATGATTATCCGACTAAGATTATATCCTGAATCGAGCATAATTTTAGCATTCTAAAATGAATACAAAATCCAATATCTAATATCTAACATCGAATTGTATAGACAGAATCTTTAATAGAGCAATTCAGCCTAAATCGTTAGACTTGCCAAATTGTCATATCCTCTGATATTTTTGCATATAATCCGACAATTTTTTCCCTTCATTTTTTGACAAAATTTCTTACATATAGACATCTAATTTATATATTAAACTAAATATATACAGTAAGTTATATAATATGGCATATTTTTTGTTAATCCTGATTTTGAAGTCGTATCTGAGATTAAAAGTCAACCATTTACACAAAAATCAGGAGGTGTGTTATGCTATATAGAACTCTCGATCCCTGGCGTCAGATCAATGATATTCAGCGTGAAATGAATCGATTATTCGATGCCAGATCTTGGAGAAACCGCAACGATTATCCAGCTGTAAACATCTGGACGGATACGGATAAGGTAATGGTAACCGCCGAATTACCAGGATATGACAAAAAAGACATTGATATTTCCCTAACCGGTGATTTATTACGAATTCATGGTAGTCGAAAAGCGCCGGAATGTAAAGAGGATGAGTGTTTTCATCGTCAGGAACGAAGTCACGGTGTGTTTGACCGGGAAATAAAATTGCCTTTTACAATCGACCAAACGAGTGTTGAAGCGACTTTAGAAAATGGAATTTTGAGTGTCTCTCTCAGTCGGGCAGAAGAAGATAAACCTAAAAAAATAGAAATTCGAAGCAAATAATAAAATGGAGGTTCATCATGGCTACAAATGATAAACAAGTTCAAAAACAGGAAACCCGGGATCTCCAGTCAGCAGAGAGAACCCGTTGGGGAAAAGTTTTTTCACCAGCCATTGATATATTGGAAACGAAAAATGATTTGCGTTTATATGCGGATATGCCTGGTGTTGACCAGAAATCAATAAGTATCACCGTGGATCAGGGTGTTTTGACCATTCAGGGTAATGTAGATACGACCCCAATTGAAGGGTTTGAACTGGATTATCAGGAATATGATGTTGGTGATTATCAAAGAACATTTACCCTCACTGATACAGTTGATCAGGATAAAATATCCGCTAATTATAAAAACGGTGTGCTTGAGTTAATTTTACAAAAGGCAGAAAAAACCAAACCGAAAAGAATTGAAATTAAAGCCAACTGAAAGGAAACCACAGAGTTCACGGAGATTCTATCTGTGAATTCTTTTTAGTATTGATGATAAATATAAATGAAATCATCTTAAAATCTAATTAACTACTCTGTGACTCTGTGGTTGTTTCCATACAAAGAACAAAGAGAGTCATATGAATTTCTATGTCATTTTAGGAATAGATTCTGATGCCAGTATGGCTGAAATAAAGGATGCTTATCGAAAACTGGTTCTGAAATATCATCCGGATCATTTTGGGGATGATTCTTCTCCCTTTTTAAAAATTCAGGAAGCATATCAGGTTTTAAGCAATCCTGAACTGAAAAGAAAATATGATCAATCACTCCGTGGACAAAAATCCCGAGTTCGGATGACAAGAAGCAGAAGGCCGGGTAGTTATTCGCAGCAACCTGAACCATTAATCCCCGAAAATAGATCCGTGGAGCCTGAGCCGATATCTCTTTCCCAATCTTTCGACACATATTCCCCATCGTTCGACGAGATAATTGACAGATTTTTTACGAATTTTGGTCACCGTTTTCAGCAAAAATCTGAAAGGACAAATGAATTGAGGATTGAGGTTACAATCAGTCCTCAGCAAGCTGCTTCAGGCGGATCCGTGAGAGTTCTCATCCCGGCCAGGATACTCTGCCCCCTCTGCCATGGAACCGGTTTTGTCGGTTTTTGGGAATGTCACAAATGTCTGACCATTGGATTTATTGATACCGAACTCCCTTTAATCGTCTCCTATCCTGCCGGCATAAAAACTACACTTAACAAGAGTCTGTCTTTAAGCCAATTTGGCATCCATAATTATTACCTCACTGTCTCCTTCCGTGTGGATAGGAGGATTGAAGAATTGTAATACAAATATGAATTCAGTATTCTATTCTCAATTTTTCCGGATACCAGATGCCGGATATCGGATATGGGATCATCCAAATCAGGTATCCGGTATCTGGCATCAGGTATCATGAATTCCCTTGAAGTACTTATTAAGAATTGAATATCCAGAATTAAGAGCGAGAGCCGAGTACCGAGAAACGAGAAACGAGGATCGAATATCCATAACCAAGTTTGAAATAATGCGATTTATATTCTAATTTTGAGATATTGAAGTATTCTGAATTGACAATAAAACAGAGGATAGGTGCCCATGAGTGAGGCTGAAACAAAACCCTCCAATTTTATCAAAGCAAAAGTCGAAGCAGATCTGAAAACAAACAAATATAATGGTCGCGTGCACACACGTTTTCCGCCGGAACCGAATGGATATTTGCATATTGGTCATGCAAAATCGATTTGTCTCAACTTTGGCCTGGCAAACGATTTTGAAGGTGGGTTATGTAATTTACGATTTGATGATACCAATCCGATTAAAGAGGAAGAAGAATATGTCAATTCGATCATTGAAGATGTTCGCTGGTTAGGATTTGATTGGGGAGACCGGCTTTATTATGCGTCCGATTATTTCGATCAATTATATGAATGGGCCATACAGCTAATCAAGGCAGGGAAAGCCTACGTTGATAGCATGAGTGCTGAACAAATCAGGGAGTTTCGCGGAACTCTCACCGAACCGGGAAAAGACAGCCCCTACCGTGGTCGAACATTGGAAGAAAATATGGATCTGTTTCAACGCATGCGCAACGGTGAATTTGAAGACGGGGCACATGTGCTGAGGGCAAAAATCGACATGGCATCGCCTAATCTTAACATGCGTGATCCCGTAATGTATCGTATTCTGCATGCCTCGCATCACCGTACCGGTGATAAGTGGTGTATCTATCCAATGTACGATTGGGCACACGGACAATCCGATTCGATCGAAGGCATAACCCATTCAATTTGCACACTGGAATTCGAAGACCATCGTCCTTTATATGATTGGTTCCTTGAAACACTTAAGATCTATAAACCTGAACAGATTGAATTTGCCAGATTAAAACTTAACTACACCATTATGAGTAAACGCAAATTCATTCAGTTGGTCAATGAAAAGAAAGTCGATGGCTGGGATGATCCACGAATGCCAACCCTTTCAGGGTTGAGAAGGAGAGGCTATACACCGCAGTCAATCCGGACATTTGCTGATCGTATCGGCGTTGCCAAGAGTGACAGTATGGTAGAAATTGCGCTTCTCGAACATTGTTTACGTGAAGATTTAAATAAAACTGCATTGCGAGTAATGGCGGTCTTAGATCCGGTTAAAGTTATTATTACGAACTATCCTGAGGGAAAAGTAGAAGAATTGGAAGCCATAAATAATCCAGAAGATCCTGAAGCGGGAAAGCGATTGATTCCGTTTTCAAGAGAATTGTATATCGAAAAAGATGATTTCCGCGAAGATCCTCCGCGTAAGTATTTTCGTCTCTTCCCGGGGGCGGAAGTGCGACTGAAACATGCCTATTATATCACCTGTGAGGAAGTTGTCAAAGATCCTGAAACCGGCGAGATCATTGAGTTACATTGCACTTACGATCCAAATTCCCGCGGAGGTTGGACCGATGATGGTCGCAAAGTGAAAGGTACCCTTCATTGGGTATCGGCCACACACGCTGTAGACGCAGAGGTAAGATTGTACGAACATCTGTTTCTGAAAGAAAATCCCGATGATATTAGTGAAGGAGAAGATCTTTTTACGTATTTAAACCCGGATTCCCTTAAAGTACTCTCCAGTTGTAAAGTTGAACCGAGTCTGTTAAATGCCTCAGTTGATCACCGATATCAATTTCTAAGACAAGGTTATTTTGTTCTCGATTGTAAAGACGCCACCTCCGATTCACTTGTCTTTAACCGTGCAGTATCCTTAAGAGACAGCTGGGCCCGCATCGAGCGGTCGCAAAGTCAGAATAAATCTTGATACTGGTCGGAGCGAAACAGAGATTCCCTAAATGGATAATGGATAATGGATAATGGATAATGGATAATGGATAATGGATAATGGATAATGGATAATGGATAATGGATAATGGATAATGGATAATTAAGTTAAAAATTGCTTGCCATCAGAACACGACGCAAGTATTTTTAAAATATTTTCGCCAATCGAGAAAGAGAAGACGAGAATCGAGAATCCAGTTTCGAGGATCGAGGATCGAGTATTATGTATACCAAAGATACATCTAAATTCGAAGAGATCGAACATACTGCAGATATTGGGATCAAAGCATGTGGAGACACTCTGCCTGAATTATTCGCCAATCTTGCATTCGGAATGCTCCACATCATTACCGGTACAAAAGAATCCCAACTGATTCTCAAGAGATCAATTAAAATTGAAGGGCCTTCATTGACTGACCTTTTGGTCGGATGGTTATCAGAAATGAATTATCTCCTGACCGTTGATCATTACCTGCCAAACGGTATCGAAATTCAATCCATTGAACGAAAACAAGGGAATTTTGTAATCAGTGCAGATCTCTTCGGACAAGATAGCATCCCAATCGAACAAAATTTTGAAACTGAGATCAAAGCTGTTACTTATCATCAATTAATTTGTGAAAAAAGAGAAACTGAATACGTAGGACAAGTAATTTTTGATATATGAAATACAAAAATTTCCAAATCAATAAAATTCATGATTATCTGTACGAAATCCCTGCTAGTGGTGAGATGCGTGTTCCCGGGCGAATCTACGCAACTGAAAAGATGATGGAATCAATCATCAATGAAGATGAGAGTATTCAGCAGGTGATCAATGTTGCGCATTTACCAGGGATTCAAAAGTATTCGCTTGGAATGCCTGATATTCATTGGGGCTACGGATTTCCTATAGGCGGTGTCGCGGCGACTGACGTTCAGCAAGGTGTCATTTCCCCAGGTGGTGTAGGATATGACATTAACTGTGGTGTCCGATTGGCGAAAACAGATTTAACTGTTGAAGATATTAAACCTCATCTACAGAAGCTCATCATAAATTTGTTCGGGCACATTCCTACAGGCGTAGGTTCCTCCGGTGCTATCAAAAAACTCGGTGACAAAGACATGAATCGTCTTTTACAGCAGGGAATGTCCTGGGCAATTGAAAATGGATTTGGTGATCAGGATGATCTTGATCATACGGAAGAGAATGGAAATCTCAGCCAGGCCGATCCAACACTTGTAAGCAAACGAGCGATTGAAAGAGGTAAACCACAATTGGGAACCCTGGGTTCTGGTAATCATTTTCTTGAAGTGGATGTGATTGATACAGTTTACTTACCCGATGAGGCCGAAACGCTTGGATTATTTAAAAATCAAATTGTGATACAAATTCATACAGGTTCCAGAGGATGTGGATATCAGATATGCGATGATTTTTTAAAATCATTATCTCATGCATCCCAGAAATATAAGATTACCCTTCCTGACAGACAATTGGCATGTGCTCCTATCGGATCACAGGAAGGACAGGATTATCTTGGAGCGATGGCCGCCGGTGCAAATTTTGCCTGGAATAATCGGCAGGTTATTATGAGCCTGGCAAAAAAAACAATACTGGAGACCTTATCGATTTCAGCTTCCGATTTAAACTTCAATCTTGTGTATGATGTCTGCCATAATATCGCAAAGATCGAAAAACATCAAATTGACGGCAAGGAGAAACAGGTCTGCGTACATCGTAAGGGTGCAACCCGTGCTTTTGCCCCAGGGCATCCCGATTTACCTGAAAGTTATCATAAAATTGGACAACCTGTACTAATTCCGGGTGATATGGGGAGATACTCATTTGTCTGTGTCGGCACCCATAAAGCAATGGAAGAAACTTTTGGTAGCACCTGCCATGGTGCGGGAAGATTACAAAGCAGAAAAAAAGCAAAAATGATGGGCAAAGGCAGGGATTTATTTCATGAAATGAAAGAAATGGGTGTCTTCGTTCAAGCAAAGGGGTATCACACTGTCGCCGAAGAAATGCCCTATGCTTACAAAGATGTGGCAACCGTGACAGATGTGATGAATAAGGCGGGTATTAGTAAGAAGGTGGCTAAATTAAAACCTCTAGGGGTTATTAAAGGATAGAAAATATTTGCTCAGGGCTTCGCCCTGAATAAATATTTTCTATTCTTTTATCTGAATTTTTGACTTGACAATAAATGATTCACGATACCCATACTGAGTAGCCAGTTCCTTCAATTCCTCAGCCTGGGTGCGTTCTTTGCAATCACCAACGCGAATTTTATAAAGTGGTGTTTCAAAAATCAGGTAAATTTTGTGGTCAAGATGGCCAAATCGTTCTGAAGCTTCAAGCTCGAATAGGGAGGCAGTTTCGATATCTTTGGTAGCAAATATTTGAACCCGAAATCCCGTAATTTCCTTTAATTTAACATCTTCCTCTTCGTTTGTTGTCAACTGCTGCTGTTCAATTACAGGCGTTTCATCATCTCCTGCAATAATAATATCATCATCCTCTAATGAAAGAGGATCAAAAGATTCATCATATTGATAGGTTTCAGGGAGAGGCGTCTCATCTATTACAACTTCTTTGGTACTGGAACAACCCAAAGCCAAGAATAGAATTGCACCAAGTATGAACGGGAGTCGAAACCAGAGAATTCGATTCAATTTTGAACCTTATATGTTAGATAATTTCTAAGGAAGATTGTTTTAACCAGCCAATTTTACCATCAGGGATAGAAATTTCCATCCAATTATCGAGATTTCTGTTTATTTTTACTTTTGTACCCTCGTGTAGGATAAATACTTCTGTGCCATCGCTATCTGGCTCGCTGACCACAGAAACCTTTTCCTCTAATATAACACCAAATTTTGTGGTTTCAAACTCATATGTCACACTTAATGTGATTATGAACACCAGAAGAAACAGCACTGTAGTTGTCCCGATCAGATTTTTAAGAAATTGTCTTGAATATAGAAACTGAAAGATGATCATCAGCATAAGGATTGAGAAAATAAAAAGATTTGACCATAACCATGTATCGAGAGAAAAAATATGGATTAAATACGACCACCATTCTATAATAAACAATTCGGGAATTGGTTCAATTTTATCTACAATTCTCAGTTGAGCCAGCTTAATGTTTTGCTCGAGTGCCGGATCACCTTCGATAAATTTTCTTGCCTTTTCATAATATAGTATTGCCCGGCCAAGGTCATTGACTTTGTAATATGCATTCGCCAGATTAAAATATACCTCCCCGCTTTCGATCCCTTCATTTATAATGCCTGAATATATTTCAATGGCCTGGAAATATTCCCCATCTGCATAGGCTTTGTTTGCCAGATTAAATCTGGTTTCCAGATCCTGTGCATTTAGGATTGAAAAACTTGAAATAATTAGAATAAAAATTATTTTTATAAATTTTAGAATCATATTCTTTATATCATCAATCCGTGTAATTCCGTGTCATTCGTTTGTTAGGTTCTAAATGTATTTCTCTAATTTTGTTAAAATTTTCCGAATCCGTTCATAGAAGGTTTTCAGTTCTTCGCTCTCACTACCAGAGCCGGAATATCGTCGGAAATCACTTTCCTGCAGACAATCCAGATATTCTTTGATTTCTTCCTCACCGACACCTACATTTTTTAAGTCCTTTTCAACATTCACAATACTAAAATCAGTCGTTTGTAAATTGAGTCTGTCACTTACAAATCCTTGTAGTGCCTGTGTCGTCGAACGATAAAATCCTTCTCTGTCATTGGCTTTGAGTGTTTCTTTGGCTTTAGTTAGATGTTTTGACGCAATCCTCCCTGCCTTTTTTCGCCTCGCCAAGCCGATATTACCACGTAATGTGTTGCGATATACACTATATCGCCAGGCTATTACTAATCCAAGTATGGGAATGAAATAACTAATTAAGTATAACCAGTCCTTGTACAGTAGATGTCCGCTGGGATAAAACTCAGCATTTTCTTTGATGTAGCGAATATCCTGTCCGAGTAATTCTACTTCCTGTTTGCTCAGACTGGATCCTGCCAAGAGTCCTGAGGTTGGTACATCTCCTTCAAGTACTGACAATACCATCGGATCAGTTTTTAATGTCGTATATTTGCTTTTCAAAGGGTCAAAATAACTAAAATATACCGGTTCTATTTTATATTCACCCTTAAATCTCGGTACAAGAATATATTCAACGATCTTATTACCACTTACCAGGTTGTTCTCACGGGAAATGCTTGTGTTTTCTTTCGGATCATAGATTTCCATATCAGCAGGAAGATTAATTTTGGGCGCTTTTAAAAGTTTAATATTACCATTTCCGCCAATAGTCAGTTTTAAAGAGACAGCTTCATTCGCTTTTAATTCTGTTTTATCTGCATTTAAACTGATTGTGTAATTTCCAACCACACCATCAAAGTCAGGAGGACGACCAGTTGCAGGCAACTGTTTAACGTTGATTTTCAATGGTTGGCTGCTTACGGTTGTTTTTACGGTTCTACCAAACGGATCATCAAAAAAATCATCAAAAATACTCCGCGATCTTCTTCTCTGCTTGACAACAGCGTCCAGAGAAATTGTCATCGGTTCAATCGTTAATTCCCCACTACGGGTTGGAAATAAAGCCACCTTACGTAAGGTAGCTACCCGATAAGTAACGCCATTAATGATTTCGTTACTGACTCTAGGTTGTGAAGGTAGTTTAAATTCTTCTGTCCAGAAACCCGTGTTGGTAGGAAGTTTTTCGATATTATAGCTGCGCACATCAACCCTGAAATATAATTTATATTCTATCAGTATCTGCTGGTTCTGATAAACAGATTTTTTATCAATAAATGCTTTTAGATACAAATTTTCCCCTAAAAGATCTTCATCTGAACTACTTTTAGGGGTCTGTTGCTGAGTTTGCGGTTTTGCCGTACCCTTTACAACTGTGATCTCGATAGAATTAGAAGAAATCGTTTCAGCATCCACATCAATAGTAGAAGCTGTTATAGTGAACTTACCTTCCTTCTGGGGCTTCAGATAAAATGTGTAAGTATTTGATGCACTCATTGCACCGTTAATAAATTGAATATTTGTCGATGTATTTGGCCCTGATAAAATTGAAAAATTTTCAAAATCCGGAAACTGTGGTTTGGGTAGGCTTGTGCTTGTGCCTGTAACCTCTATTGTATACACAAATCGATCATTCAATCCAACCTGATTTTTGTCGACAGTGGCATTGAGCGTAATATCAGAAGACAAAGCAATTTTTGCAGAAAATAATATTAGTAAAGGGATAGCTAGCTTAAGTAACATTATTACTTACCAATCCTTTGCAACATTGCGTTTTCGTGAACGGGTTGGTTTACGCAATTTTTGTGCGTCCTGCTCATCATTCTTTAGCGCATCGAGAATACGTTCTGCGTCTTCTTTTGTCATTTTATCTTTCGATTCTTCGAGGACTTCCCCTTGTTGTTCTTCTTTACCTTTTTCATCTCCGGCCTGCTGTTCACCTTGCTGCTGTTCGGTCTGTGATTGTTGTTCTTCTTCACCTTCCTGGTTTTGATCATCCTGACCTTGCTGCTGTTGTTGTTCTCCCTGCTGTTGCTGACCGCTCTGCTGGGGTTGCTGCTGTTGCTTATCCGCCAATTCCTTAAGTTTTGCCCTGGCTAATTCCAGATTGTATTTTGCATCCAGATCATCGGGATTAATATCCAGAGATTTGATATATGATTGAATACTTTCCTGAAGCTTATCCTGTTTGAAGTAGACGTTGCCAATATTATAATAAGCTTTTGCATCCATTTGAATATCACTGCTACCTATTACTTTTTGATATGCTTCAATGGCTTTCTCATACTTTTCCAATTTATAGAGAGCATCGCCCTGATTAAATGATACGATCTCATTTTTAGGATCATCGAGCAAAGCATCCTGATAATTATTTAATGCTTCCTCATATTTTTCTTCATGATAATGAGCATTACCGCCGTTAACCTTACTGCGAATACTTTGAGCATTTCCTATATCAATGAGGAAAGTAATAAAAATAACAAATAATAAAAGTTTTAACCCATACTGAAATATTTTCAGATTTGTTATCATACAAACCGTCCTCGCCATTCGCGTTTTATACGTTTCTTTTCGGGAATTAGAAATTCAAGTAAAATCAGTAAGAGTCCCAGAATAATAAATATCTGAAATCGGTCTTCATATTGTGAAAAGCGTTTTGATGTAAGTTCTTTTTTTTCCATTGCTGAGATTTCTTCATAGATCTCATCCAGTTCAGCCTCGCCACTGGTTGCCAGAAAGTATTTTCCTCCCGTCTGATAGGCGATTTTTTGTAGTGTAACAACATCTAGTTTCGTTGTGACAACATTTCCTTGCCTATCCTTCTTAAAACCGGTTTGATTTCCGCTTTTTGTATAAACAGGAATCGGTACTCCCTGAGCCGAGCCGATACCAACTGTATAGATAATGATCCCTTCTTGTTCCGCTTCCGCTGCCATTTCAAGTGGATCCGATTCATGACTTTCCCCATCCGTGATCAGAATAAGGACCTTGTGTTTTCTTTCTTCAGTATTAAAAGCGGGAACCGCCTTCTTAATTGCCTCGCCGACGGCAGTCCCTGGTTGCGGAATAATATCGGTGTCCAAAATATTAAGAAATAATTTTGCTGCGCTATAATCTAAGGTGAGGGGACATTGAACATGGGCTATTCCGGCAAAGGCAATTAGTCCAATTCGGTCTCCCTCAAGTAGATCTATTAATTTACTGATCTCATGTTTTGCTTTTTCTAGCCGGTTTGGTTTAATGTCCTCAGCTAGCATACTCGTTGAAACATCTAGGGCGACCATTATATCTACACCTTTTCGAGTAAATTCTTCCAGCCGCTTTCCGATTTGTGGATTCGCCAGGGCAATAACAAAGAAAATGTAGCTAAAAATAATAAGGATATATTTCAAGTTCCTGCGCTGAGGACTATATGAACGCATCAATTTCTGCAAAATCTCAATATTACCAAATCGTTTTAACATATATTTTTTGTATTTTACCGTCCATACAAAAAATATGATCCAAAGGATTACTCCCCAAAGGAGATGGAGTAATTCGGGATTTTCAAATTTTAAAACTTCCATAATCTTATTTCATATTAAAAATAAATGTTAGATGGATTATAATGTCAAATGTCCAAGCCCAAATGACATATTAATTTCAAAATCCCAATGCCCAATTTTGATCGCCACTTTGATTACAATTATCTAAATACAATTGACATTTGGATTTTGACATTTGACAATTCTTAGTATCAATTAAATATACGATTTCCCCATTCAAAAGTTCTTAAGGCAGTTTGCGAAAAACTGAATTGGCCAATACCATTTCCAGGATAAATAATCCTAATCCGAGAATGAGAAAATAATGGAAGTATTCATCATAGCGTGTGAACTCTTTTACTTCAATTTTAGTTTTTTCCAGTTCACCAATTTCCGTATATATCTCAGACAGCTTTTCCGTATCTGTCGCACGAAAATACCTTCCGTTTGTATTGGTTGCAATACGTTTTAGCACTTCTTCATCAATTTCAACCGGCATTGGAACAAATCTCTTACCCAGTAAAGGATCATTAACCGGATATAAAGCTGTGCCCTTTGAACCTGCACCAATCGTATAGATTTTTACACCAATTGCTGCTGCGATATTTGATGCGGTTACAGGATCAACTTCACCCCTGTTGTTTACACCATCAGTTAAAAGGATAATTACCTTGCTCTTCGCCTTACTATCTCTCAATCGATTAACTGCGTTGACAATCCCCATTCCAATGGCTGTTCCGTCCCAGTCCTGGCCTGCTACTTTGATATCCTGTAACAGGGTCATCAATACACCATAATCCAGCGTGAGAGGACATTGTGTAAAACTTTCTCCGGCAAATATGACGAGACCAAGACGATCATTTTGCCTGCCCTGAATAAACTCTTCCGCAACTTTTTTTGCTGCTTCAAGTCTATTTTTCGGCTTAAAATCCTCTGCGAGCATGCTGGATGAAACATCCAAAGCGAGAATAATGTCCACCCCTTCTGTGGTTGTTTCCCGCATCTGACTTCCGGACTGTGGTCTGGCAAATGCAAGAATAATCAATGAGATAAACAGTAACCTTAAAAGAAAAAGACTATGTCTAAGACGTTGTTTTGCTGTTTTACCGACGCGCTTTATGACATGAATATCGGAAAACCGTATCTTGCCACTTGCTTTTGCCCTTCTTTTCCAATACCAGTAGACCAGTATAGGAATGAGAAGTAGAAGATAAAGATATTGAGGATCGGCAAAACGAAACATCAGGTACTTTCCTCGTCTGTGGTGACACTTGTATCGATAAAATCATCGACTTTAAATTCAAGGTTATTGTAAGAGGAATCTTCGATTTCAACGACCATCTTGGAGTTTGGGCTGAATGCCACTTTTTTATTGTTATCCTCCGTCAAATATACAGCCTGTACCAGTGCACCATTATGATAGATTTCAACCTTGCGCTTAGGCTGAGCAAGTCCAAATTTTATCGGAGAAGATACGTTCTCTGACAAAAAGGATTTGGCAGTTAAATTCTTTATGGTATTTAGAAATGAATTCATCTTCCAGCTTTTTAATTTTTTCTCCCCGCCTAAGTGCCAATCATCGTTCTTGTCTCTCAATAAATAAAAACTGGAATCGCCTTGTGTGACAACGATGCTGTCAACAGCATTGTTATTATACTCTGAAATTTTTTTATACCTGAACTGGAAAAATGTTTTATTTATATCACGAATAAATAATGAATCCACCGTCATCACCTGCGGACGACTATCGTCCTTTACATGTGATACATTATTTTTAATACTGGACAAGATAATGTGTTTATGTGCTTTGCCCTCACCTACATACAGGTCGATCTGGTAGGCCGGACGTGATAGATTGAAATCATCCGGGTTTTCCATTGTTTCGCTTGCAACTGATTTTGCTTTTCCGGATTCAAATTTCCTTAAGACTGCGTCTACTGCTGAATTTTCTGCTTTTACCTCACGTGGTTTTTTTATCGACCAATTCGTCCCCTCTTTGACAAAATGAAAATTGCCGTGAGTGTTTTTTAGATTAAATTCTTTTACATCAGCCTGTTTTATTTTGGTAATAGATTTATCACGCCAATCAAAAAGTTTTTTCGTAACTGCATTTTTGGCGCTTGAAGATACCGTATAGACGGTAGTATCACCCTTAGAAGCAAAAACATTGCTTCCCACAGGTGTGTCATCACCGAATCTTACTGAATCTCTTTGTCCGTTTTTTAACTGAAAAATAACAAGATATGAACGACCGACGAGTCCGTAATCCGTTTGTTCGCCGTCTTTAATTGAAAAACTGCGAATCATGTTCATGCCAGTCAGTGTATTTAGCATGGCATCAATACTGGATTTATCGCCTCCTGTTTCTACCGGATTTTTAATTTGCCATGTATCATTCGCTTTTTCAAAGTAAAACCGGTTGAAGACACTCCTGATCTCAATGATGTCGACACTATCTTTATCGAAGGTCAAGAGCTTTTTTGCTTCCTTTTCCGAGAGTTCCCGCTCTTCACCCCCTTTTATTTCGTAGAAATAGACATATGCAGCAAGAATTGCAAAGATAATAAAAAGTACAATTGTTTTTACGATATTCATCCCTACCTCTTCAAACGATAAAAATCCTTAAGATATTTTTTTTACAGTCTTTTACTTACCGCGCTTTATATAAAAGACGACGCCGGCGATGACGACCAGTAAGGGGACAGCAATTACCACCAGGTAAAATAGTGTACTGACATCGGCCTGGGTGAGCGTAACACGTCTGTCATCAAAATCCTTTGGCCGGATAGAGATAAGATCCTCTTCTTCCGCCAGATAGTTGATCGTATTAAGAAAAATATTGGCGTTTCCTTCATTCTGAAAATAGCCATTACTTGCAAAATCAGAATCCCCAAATATTGCCACACTGGTTTTTTTATCGCCAGTTTTCTTTTCAACTAAAACTGCAATCGAAACAGGACCAGGAAGATCTTTTCCTTCATTAAAGCTTACTTCACCTGGAAAATCAACTTCTCCCCAGCTGTTTTTGCTTGTTTTCAAAATTTCTTTTATATCAAATCCTTTTTTGTCTTCCATGGGTGTTACAGACGAAGTTAATGGGTAAATACTCATAATATTGAAATCTTTTGTTATGGGGACACTCTGATCATAGGATGTAACAAGTGGCATTCCCGGTCCTGCCCCAAATAACTGGCCTACACCACTGGCATCTACAACCATATCGTTTCCGACCTTCACACCGTACTGCGCTGCAAAATCTACAATATCCTCCCCACGTTCAGGATCCAGCATCAGGAGTACTTTTCCACCCCGGTCTAAATATGCGCCGATACTATCAAGTTCCCCAGGAAAGAATCTCGCTTTAGGACTCAAGACAACCAGAACCGTACATGAATCAGGTATTCCCTCATTTGCGCCCATTTTCTCCACCAAATTCATTTCTTTTACCAGATGGTTCTCCTTTTTGATCGCAGCAACTGCAAGCGAATATCCATCTTTACTTTCATCGGTTATCGACCTTTCACCATGACCGGTCAAAAAACAGATAAGTTTATCCTGCTCACGGGTAACTTTCATGATAGCATTGGTTAGATTTGCCTCGGAGAGTGTTTCAATTGTCTCTCTTTTGAGTCCGGATTCAACAATCACTGTATTGTATTTTGTCACTTGATACTGACGGGTAATCTGCGGTTTTTCATCGGGATCAACAAATTCATAATTGAAATTGCCCGAAAGATAGGCATATTCATCAAGAAGATCTTTGGCACCCCGCTGTTCTCCTGACTTGTAGAAGGCGGTTACTCGGACTTCTTTGTCCAATCCATCCATAATTTTATTTGTTTGATCTGACATACTGTATAATTTATTGACGGTCCAATCACTGCGGAAATTTTGTCTGGTAGTTATAAATGCCAGAAATCCCATAATCCCGATGACGATAACAACTTGCACAAGGACGTTCGAACCATACTGCAGGCTTCTTTTTGAAATACCCTTTTCCCGATTTTTGTAGTATATAAATATGAAGTAGGTGCTTCCTGCAACTCCCAAAAGAAGCGTAATCCAATTAAAAACGCCCCATATATTCTCAATTGAATACAATACAAAAGAAAACAGAAGAAGAACGGCTCCGACAATACCGATTATTTTGTCATTTGTTTTCATTTATTTCTCCTATAACTTGCTTTGTGAAAATAAATAAAACCACAGAGAGCACAGAGTTTTTAATAGATTTTTTTATTCTCAGATTATTTCACTGGATTCTCTGCCTGCCCGCCAGCTGGCGTGGTGGTTTCGTTTTTTTCATTAGAGATCAATTTTCATTAGCTGATTATTAATATTCTCAGGTTCGCCATTTGACTGATTCAATGGATTTTAAAGACAAATACAACCCAAAAAATGTAAAAATCAGATAGTAGGCAACATGTGTACTGTCAATTACCCCCTGCGCAAAATCCTCGAAATGAACTAGAATTGATAGATATTCCAGCACAGGTTTCAAAGTTCCTCCCGCAAAGGTGGCACCCCAACCGATAATCCATAGAAGCAGGGAGAGAGCAAAACCACCAATGGCGGCAATTATTTGATTTTCAGTAAGCGTTGAAATAAATAATCCTAAAGATATAAATGTGCTGCTTAACAATATCAACCCAATATATCCGGATAAAACCGGTAAAAACTCTGGATTACCATAGATAAAAAGCAGTGCCATGAAAAACATTGTAGGAATCAGTAAGACGACATAGAGCGCCAATCCGGCAAGGTATTTCCCTAGGACCACCTGTATTTCAGTGATTGGACTTGTATATAATAGTTCCAGCGTGCCCTGCTTTTTTTCTTCTGCAAAAAGACGCATCGTTATTGTCGGTAGAATAAACAGTGATATAAATGCCAGTGTGCCAAAATAGCCACGTATCAGGTGTAAATTTAAGTTCATCTTTGGTGGCGCCTGCCTGTATTGTTGTGCCTGCATTGCCAGCATGAAAGATTGTTCAACAAACCAGCTTAACACATTATAGAACAGATATCCTGTAATCAGGGTAAAAATCGCAATAATGACATACGCCAGAGGCGAATAAAAAAATGATTTAAATTCTTTGATAAAAATAGCCAGTGTTTTTCTCATTTTAAGCTGCCTCCTCTTTCGTCGTAAGATGCAAGAAGATATCTTCCAGGGTTACTTTATCTGATTGCATTTCTAAAAGACCGACATTTTTTGCTATTAAGGCCTGGGCATATTCTTTGCGTAAGTCTTTCTTACTCTCTACCTCAACATTCAGCAACCCACTGTTAGATTTTTTAACATGAAGACCTGTCACATCCGGGAACGAATTAAAGATTTCTTGTACCTGCTTTTCGTCACCTTCCAGTTCCAGTATCACTCGCTCCCCACCTTTCATGCGGGCTGTCAGATTTTGCGGTGTGTCTTCTGCGACCACCTCTCCCTCTGAAATGATGACCACTCTCTCACAGGTTTGTTCGACCTCAGGCAAAATATGTGAGCTTAAAATAATCGTGTGATCTCCTCTCAGATTTTTTATAAGTTCACGAATCTCAATAATCTGTTTCGGATCAAGTCCTACCGTCGGTTCATCAAGAATAACAACCTGCGGATTATTCAGTAGACACTGTGCTAATCCAACTCGTTGTTTAAATCCCTTGGAAAGTTTGCCGATCACCCTGTTTCTTACATCACCAATAGTTGCTTTTTCGATAACTGTCTCAATTTCACTTGATGTTTTACTTTTATCCACTCCTTTAATCTGGGCGACGAATAATAAATAGTCATTCACTGTAAGATCACTATATAATGGAGGATTTTCCGGCAAATATCCGGTAATCTGTCGTACCTCCATACTTTGATCAAAAATATCATAGCCGCCAACAGTTGCCGATCCTGCGGTCGGTGGCATGTAACAGGTTAAGATACGCATGGTAGTTGTTTTTCCCGCTGCATTCGGCCCGAGCAATCCAAGGATCTCGCCTTTCTTGACCTTAAAGGTTACATTTGATATGGCACGCTTTTGACCATAATACCTTGTCAGCTCATTTACTTCGATCACGTTTGTTCCTCCGATTTAATTTCAAATAATGTATGGTTGCGGTTATATAAATCTCGATGCCACACTGTCACAGAGAGCACAGAGTATTCTCGAATTATTCCTTAAGGGAATGTTTTTCTTCATTTGTATTCTCCGTTGTTTCCCCTTCTGTTTCCATTTCACTTATTTCTTCTTCTTTAATTGATTCAGTTTGCTCCTCAATATCATATACGACCATTGTTTTTTCTATGAACTGTCTGGCGAGCACTACAATTTTTTGATTTTCTTTGTCACCGGGTTTGTATTTTGCGAATTTTACCAGATCAGATAACTCAAGAAATCCCTTGATATCTTGCAGTAGAACCACTTCGATTTCCTGACCATTTAATTCCCGTAATATCTCGCTACTGGTTTCTTCTAGAGCAGGGATGAAAAATCTTCCTTCAATATACCGTCTGATAATTTCAGAAATTTCACTATAAAATTCTTTCAACAATCCCTGAGCCACAAGATCTTTTTTCAACAATTCTTCAAGAGCAACAAATGCTATCTCATGCGCCGGTCGAGGAGGTTCCGGGGGTCTTATCAGATATCCAGTTTCTTTTCGCTTTTGATACAGACGGTATCCAAAATAAACAAGTGCTCCTATCAATATTACCGCAGCAAGAACTGAAAATAAAAGAAAATAATCATATGGAATATCGATAGGTGGCTTCACATCACGCAACTCCCTTGCTTCATCCTGAATAACAGATTCAACATGAATTGTGATAGCACTTGCTTCAATCAACTTATAATCACCTAATGAATCCGTTGGAAAATATGCAACCGGGAAAGGTGGGATTACAAATGTGCCGGTATCAAATACACTGATTACATACACAAATTTTTCTTCAACGCGGCCTTCTTCACGAATGGGATCATAAATTTTATAATCTTTTATTTCAAATTGTCCGAGATTAACACCTTCGCCGGGTTTCTCAACTCTCATTGTATCGACATGGTTAATGGAGACTGTATACGTAATCCGATCTCCAATTGTAATCCGCGATGTGTCAACAGCCGAATTAACTTCTATAAGCGGCCGACTCTCCTGGGACCAGCATAATCCGGTGAATAACAGAAATAAATTGTAGATGATTAGTGTTTTATTCATATCTCTTCATATATCTTTTGGGAGTGAGACGGTCCATCGGCCCGTCCCTGCGCACCACGCCCGACGCTCAACGCCTTACGAATTATTGAATCCGTTTTTCATAGATGGTAACGTTTTCCGCTTTCATCAATCTTTCCAGCAGATTTTGATACGCTTCTTGCTGACGTTCCTGATAAAGGTCCTGTGCGACCTGCTGAGCACTTTCCTGAAATGTTTTTTGACTGACGATTTTCCCATCTTTATCTTTTTCTGAATATTTTTCTTTATTTGCTTGATAATAGAGTTCCACGTCTGATTGTTCGATTGAAACCATTTTCTGAATTTCTTCTCTCAAAATCTTTTGAGCCATTAAACTCTTTTTAGCTCTGAAAGTCCCTTCGATGATCTCTTTGTCTTTATCAAGATTTTTTCGCTTGGCAGAATCATATAATAATTCTTCAGCCAGGTATTGTCTCAAGAATTCGATTTTGCTTTCACGCGATTGAAATTGAGATTGCAGATATGGAGGTAGCTGTTTTATCTCGAAATCAAGATCACCCTGGGTGATTTCTTCTTTACCTATCTTGGCAACAACTGCACCTGGTCTATGTTCCCTTATTTCATCAGGTTTTAACGCTGTTTCTCTGTCAAGGACCCTCTGTGCATCCTGTGAACGCTCCAGTCTTTCCAGACAGTTTACGATTCGCTTTCCTACATCCGATTGTAGATTACTCTCAGGAAAAAGATATTTGATCCTCAGATAGTTCTCGAGAGCTTTTTCATAATCGTTCAAACGTTCAAAATAGATATTTGCAATCTGATAATAAATATTTGCCCGTTTGTTTGGCTCTACAGGATAATTTTCAACGTATTCTTCATATTCTTTTATGGCAGCATTAAAGAGTTCATTATTATAATATGTATTTGCAAGATTGATTTTTTTATCAGCATCCATCAGTGGCTTTTGTTGTTCGGTACAGGAGAACAGGATAACTACTAAACTGAATAGAATTACTGGAATATATATTTTTCTGCCCACCTTATCCTCATACTATTTATTATAGATCTTTTCTAATCACAAAGAACACGAAGGAATTATTATAATTTATCTTAAGTGTCATCCCGGAGGGATCTATGCAGTTGTCGCTATAGGTAATACCAACAAGGGCATAGTTCTCTGCGAGATGACTTAACAAATAGACCAATTCTTTGTGGCCTTTGTGTCCTTTGCGGTTTATTTTTTAAAACGCCAAACGTTTTGCACGCATTCTGAAAAATTTAGTAATCGGTTCAACATACGATTTATCTGTATAAATATTGATGTTATCCACACCAATGGACTTGAAAAACTTTTCCCTGGTTTCTCTTTCCTCCTTTGATTGAGAAAAGAAACTGCTGCGCACTTCAGGATTTGAGGTGTCAACCATTATGGTTTCCCCAGTTTCTGCATCTTCCAGCTCCAGTAATCCAACGCTTGGAATTTCAACTTCACGGGGGTCAATGATATCAATGGCGATGATATCATGCTTTTTATTTGCAATTTGAAGAGATTTTTCATATTCCTCAGTCAAAAAATCTGAGATGAGGAACACTATACTCCGACGCTTTATAACTCGGCTAAGGTACTCAAGCGCCACATTCAAATCTGTCCGTGAATCCTCTGGTTTAAAATACAAGATCTCCCGAATAACACGTAATACATGTTTTTTCCCTTTTCTGGGTGGAATGAATTTTTCTATTTTATCCGAGAATATCACCAGTCCTACTTTATCATTATTCTTGATGGCAGAAAAAGCCAGTACGGCACATAGCTCGGCGGCGACTTCTCCTTTCATCTGACTGGTTGTTCCGAAGTTTCCGCTGGAAGAAACGTCGACTATCAACATCACTGTCAATTCGCGTTCCTCGTCAAATACTTTGACATAGGGATGTTCACTGCGAGCGGTGACGTTCCAGTCAATATTTCGAATATCATCACCAATTTGATACTCTCTTACTTCAGCAAACTCCATACCCCGGCCTTTAAAAACCGAGTGATACTCACCGGAGAAAACCTCGTTTACCAGCCCCCGCGTGGCAATTTCAATTCTCTTAACTTTTTTTAATATTTCCTTCGGAATCATATAATTTTTAGAATTTGGAGTTTTGAACTTGGAATTTACTAGGGTACTTCGACCCGATTCAATACCTTACGGATCACGTCTTCAGTACCAACCTCTTCCGCTTCAGCCTCATAGGATAGTATCACACGGTGTCGCATGACATCCATTCCGATCGATCGGACATCTTCTGGTGTAACATATCCCCTGCGGCGCAAGAAAGCATGCGCCTTTGCAGCAAGAGAAAGATAAATTGAGGCCCTGGGAGACGCTCCAAATGTTATCAGATCGTTAAGTTCGTCCAGCCCATATTGAGATGGATTTCTTGTAGCAAAGACAATATTTACAATGTATTTTTCAATTTTTTCATCGATGTAGATTTCGCGAACGACGCTTCTTGCTTTCACAATATCTGCCGGAGATATCACCGGTTTGACTTCAAAATTTTCTGTTTTTGTTACCCGGCGCATAATCTCCAGTTCTTCATCCTGTGATGGATAACCGACACTGAGTTTTAACATAAATCGGTCAACCTGTGCTTCCGGCAGAGGATATGTCCCTTCCTGTTCAATGGGATTCTGAGTGGCCAAAACAAGAAAGGGATCTTCAAGGGGAAATGAGTTTTCTCCGATAGTTACTTGTCTCTCCTGCATCGCTTCCAGTAAAGCACTTTGTACTTTTGCAGGTGAACGATTTATTTCGTCGGCCAGTATGAGATTTGAAAAAATCGGCCCTTTTTTTGTAGTAAACTCACCCTCCTTTTGGTTAAAAATCAGTGTTCCCAATAAATCTGCGGGTAAAAGATCAGGGGTGAATTGAATTCTCTGAAATTTTGTTTTTATCGTGCCTGAAAGCGTGTTCACGGTTAATGTCTTTGCCAACCCGGGAACACCCTCCAGCAGAATATGTCCGTTTGATAAGAGACCAATCAACAGGCGTTCAATCATGTAAGTTTGCCCTACTATTACCTTACCCACTTCGGCAACTATCTTCTCAACAAATTCACTTTCTTTAATTATCTTTTCATTGATGGCCTTAATATCAGGATTCATCTATCTCCTCCAATTTTAATTCAAAAAAAAATAAGCCGCTGAGGACACTGAGGATATAATAAATATTGACTTTTTCTCCATCCGGCTAGTGTTCTCAACAGTGATATGTCGTTTCAATCCTACAGAGTTTAAAATTTATCGTTACTTTGGTTATTCACAAACAAAATACATTTTAATATCTTTTCATTGTTTTTAGAATTCTATTTATCTTCCTCAGTATCCTCAGTGGTTATATTTTTCTGATGATCAAGCACTAGCTCGACCGCATCATATAACCGGTGGAATTCCGAATCTTCGACAGATTCACCAGCAAATTTTACCAGATTAGCTTTTGAAAAATAGTCACTTATTCTCGTCAACGATTCATCGGATAAGTCTTTATCTTTAAGTGCACCTACGAGATTCTCAACCGAGAGATTGGAAACCGGAAAATTATATTTTTCAGAGAGATATCCATTTAGAAGATGGGTCAGGTCATTCAGACTATCTTTTACGTTATCTGTGTTCAGATGAATTGTTTCCTTTAAGAGTCTGAGATATTTTTCTTCTAATGTCTCCTGAGGATCAGTGAGTGCTAATCGTTCAGCCTCTTGCTTCTTCTTTCTGTAGTTCAAATATAAATATATCGCAGTCACGATCGCGACGAATACTAACAGACCATACAAGATACCTGACATCACGTTATTATCCGAGGGCTCTGGTAATGGTTCTATTATTTTGATACCCAATCGACTTGAAATCAGACTTTCTTCTCTCTCCTTAACCTGATCCGTATAACGAATTGTCACTCCATCGATATAGGCCATACCAATTTCTAACGGTTTGAATTGGAAAGTGATCTCTTTCACTGAAATCATACTGCCATCAGGATCTGTCAATACTTTATTTGATGATCCGCCTCCTCGGGTCGCTAGATTTGTAATCGTCGGTTCGAGAACTTCCGATATTTTATAACGACTCAAATCTCCTTCCCAGCGTAATTCGATATGATAAATGACTTCACGATTGAGCGGTACATTTTCATCTTCAATATAGGTTCTTAGTTTTATCTCACTGCTCAAAGAATCATTGACAGATTGAGAAAATGTGTTTGAGAGCAAACTGAAAAAAATTAAAAGTGAAATATTTGATCGCATTTTTTCACCAAAATTGATTTTGATATGAAATAATTTGCCGCAGATATGGGCAAGACGCGTTAAAATCGAACAATTATTCAACACTGTTCAAAATAATACGAGCGAAATGTTAAAAATTATACAACAAAATATTAAAAAAGTTTCCTCTTTTTATTTATCAGTTGAATCCTGTTCTTCAGGCTGCATATCCTTAAATATTGGTAAATCGTTGATATCTTTGCCAAGATTATTTAGTTCATACTGTGCATCATCGGCTAAATCGTGATCAGGATATTTTTCTATAAATAGAGTATAATACTTTTTTGCCTCTTCCAGGTTCCCAAGACTATTTGCATAGATAAAACCGAGCATAAAAGTCGATTGGGCTGTTGTTTCCCCCTCAGGAAATTCTTCAAGAATTATTTTGAAATTCTCAAGGGCATCTGCGTAAGCTTCTTTGCCATACTGTTCAGTGGCCAGTTCATAGTAATCCTGTTCAGTCTTTTTCTCAGAACAACTTAGAAATAAAAATATGACCAGTATTCCCATCAATAAAGCGGTTATTTTTTGCATATGCTCATCCTCTTGATATTTTCCATTTTCTTTGTAAATCAAAGCTATTGACAATTTTTGAGAATATATAATTTAAAATATCCTATATGAAAATGCAATACTCTCAATCTCTCTTCGCTGTTATCAAGCAGAGGTAAATACGAATTTTATGATGCATTTTATTAGATTTAAAGGAGAATATATTTCAATACACAAGAACGCTTGTTCAATTTGCGGACTTGTCCTAACTTTCCACTTTTTTTAACGCATGCGAAAGATCTTCGATCAAATCCTGCCGGTCTTCAAGACCAACAGATAATCTGACGAAACCCTCTGAAATACCAATTTTTGTCAAATCTTCTGCACAGTAAGTTGAATGTGTCATAGATGCTGGATGTTCAATCAGGGAGTCTACATCTCCGAGGCTTACTGCCAGAGTAAACAAGTCAACCGAATTCATTAGTTTCTCACCAGCTTTGCGGCCACCTTTTATTTCAAATGACACTATTCCACCAAAACCACTCATTTGTTCGCATGCTAATTGATATTGCGGATGCGTTGTCAATCCCGGATACCAGACTTTCTTTACTTTTGGATGAAATGCCAGATACTTTGCCACTTCCAAAGCATTTTCTTCATGACGTTGCATTCTCACAGCAAGCGTTTTAAGACCTCTTACCAGCAGCCACGCATTTAATGGACTGATTATACCTCCCAGATCCCTTAAAATCTCACCGCGCAGAGTATCAATATAGCTTTTCTTTCCCACGACAATACCGGCTACTGTATCTCCGTGGCCACCGATATATTTTGTTGCAGAATGGACAACAATATCAGCCCCCAATTCTAGGGGTTTCTGAAAATAAGGAGTAGGAAATGTATTATCGACGATTAAAGGTATGTTATGTTTTCGGGCAATTTTAGCGCAGCTTTTAATGTCAATAATAGTAAGAGTCGGATTTGCAGGCGTTTCAATGTAAATACAAGATGTTTTTTCATCTACATTTTCGGAGAAATTTTCAATATTCGTACCATCAACTTCCCTGACTTCGATTTCATATCTGGGAAGTGTTTCCATAAAAAACTGATGGGTACCGCCATAAAGTGTGTTACTGGAAACGACGTTATCGCCCGTTTTGCACAAGGATAGAATAATAGAAGAGATTGCAGCCATGCCCGAGGCAAAGGCTAATCCTGCCTCAGCATTCTCTAAAAATGCAACCTCCCTTTCTAGGGCTGCCTGAGTCGGATTACCAATTCTGGTATAAACATATCCTTCTCTTTCGCCGGCAAATATTTCTGCTCCGGCACGGGCATTCTGAAAAGCAAATGTAGAACTTTGATAAATTGGTATAGATACTGCTCCGGTTGCCGGATCGACACCTCCACTACCATGTACACAGATCGTTGCAAACTTGGCTTTTTTTAAATTCAGTTTCGACATGGTCCTCTCCTATTTTACAAGTACCATTTTCTTTAGGTCTGTAAAATCTCCAGCCTTGAAAATATAAAAATAAATACCACTTGAAAATCCGCTGGCATCCCATTCGATTTGATGATATCCAGCCTGCTGTATAGTATTAACTAGAGTGGTAACTTTTCGACCTAAAATATCATAGACACTTACCTCAACATCGCTGACAGCCGATAGCTGATAGCCGATAGCCGTTGTTGGATTAAAGGGATTTGGATAGTTCTGTTCCAACTTAATAACCGTGGGCATCATATTTGTCTTTTCCATATCTGTTATAGCCTGAACCAGTACTTTCACAGTGTCAGAAGGATTACTTTCCCACCGATTAAACACAGTCGTTAAGTAATAATAATACTGCATTCCGATCACGACCATAGTATCTGTATATGTATTTGATGTGATGGAGTCAATTTTATTAAAACTGATTCCATTCTCACTTTTGTATATATGATATGAGATATATTTACCTGTCAGTATTTCCTGCCAGGTCAATTCAACCACACTGATACTGTCAGTAACGATTATGTTTACAGGAGGTGGTGGTAGAGAGTCAGGTCCCACATATAATGAAAAATATTCTAAAGGTGCATCTACAGGCTCGACTGAAATAATATTGAGCGAATCTCTTGCAAAAAAATAATAGTTTATTGTTGAGGGTTCATCAACAGCTGGAATTGTAGTCGAATATAAATTTTCACTGATATTAAATCTGAGATGACTGGAGTCAGAAAAGATGCTGTCCAAACTCCAGATCAACCATATCTCCGTTGTATCGAGTGCTGCCTTAGAGGGCAATATTTGGCAGCTGATTTCATAGCCGTCATCCGTTATATTCACATCCGTCATTGGATCATGGCTGATTTTTGGTTGATAATCGCTTCGATCGATTAAACCATGAAATTCGAACCATTGTAGAATAATCAGTACATGGACACCCGCATATATATCAATATCCGCCTGGATAAAAGCCTCGGCCGCCTCTTGAAAATCTGGTTGCGGTCCCCAATAGTATTGAGAAGCGATAAACAGTTTGTCGGTTATATCCGCACCAAGATCACCCCAAATCCTCATCAAAGCCGAAGACCAGATTTGGCCAAAGGCAGCTGTACCAGCATATGCAGCTGAATCTTGCTCGGAGTAAACCCAATCGAGATCACATCTCCGACCTCTCCAGAAAGTTGTATCGCCGTTCGCCGATTGAATGCCGGCATCCCACAGAAAAACATGATTCCAACCAAAAGAAGATATCCGCCGTTTATAGGAAGCAGCCCAGTAATCGGAGCACCCTTCTAGTAGTGATCGTGTTTCACCCCCTGTCCAATAACTTATACTTGCAATATTTAGCTGAATAGCATGCCCATATTCATGCCAGATTACAGCTGCATCTTCGGCATCATCAACACCTCCTTCGCCAAAAGCGCAATAATTTAACAGGGGAGAATAATATGAATCATCCAGACCAAAATTGCCGTGTGGATCCGCTTCAAATTCTTGCAATCCATCTATCGTATCCTCTTCAAAAAAGCCCAGATCAAGTAAGCGGCGGTAAGACTTATCAATATGATAGTAAACCATTACAGCTTCGAAACCCTGTTGTTGACGCGTATAAAAAAAACTATCAGGCGTGCTAATATGGGGGAAAACATCGTCCGGGAGATCTCTATCTGTTATTTTTACAAATGGCCCTTCCAAAACATATTTGCCGTCATCGTCGGTATAGAGTTCATTTAAAGTCACCAAAATCCGTTGGGCATTTAATGAATCATGATCCTGATCGTTATTGTCACTAAAATCACCCCCGTAATAGGCCTGTTTTCTCGTAAGAGGATCCGGATCCCATACCAATCCCTTTCCATCAGTGCCTTTTTTATAGATTATCAGATTTTTTACATGAACGATTTCTCCATGGATTGCGTCAATAAAAACCTCCCAGTCTCCGAATGGCGAAGATGCAGGAATCTCAACACGATAGCACAACTGAAGTCCTCTGGAGTTACTTTTAAATATTACTTGTTCCGCTTTAGGAGCTCCTCTTAATTCACCGCTGACCTGAAGATATTGACGTGCCTGCCAGATGGCCTGTTCGGGCTTAATTTGCGGGATTTGTTCGCCTATTCTCTGTTCCTGGTAGTAATTGCGTGTAATAAAAGAGACCTCATTTGACCGGTTCACTGACACAACGATCCTTGAATTATTAACCGGAACACCATCTATTAATTCCTGATAATGAATATGGGCTCCAGCCGGACTTTTTAAGATCCGTTCTAGTCGAAAATTCTCTTCCAGGTTCTCAAACCCTAATAATCGTCTATTTTGTTTTAAAAAGGTTTCAGAAATTTCGAGAATA
>WOR8_10000639_pt1 | contig 36611 bp, 40 predicted proteins | sample DeeMarSeWOR38_10_FD_19890 | JGI IMG/M metagenome (IMG submission 19890) | reverse complement strand
TCGAGAAAGCGCAGCATACATGGGTATGTGAGCATTTATCGGAGGCCTGCAACGCAGCCATTGGGCCTCAGATGGGGTTTTGAAACCACTTCTAGTTTGTTGACCGGTTACGCGGGTTGCAAGAAAAACAATAGTGCGCTTTTTTCTTCAATGATGCCTGCCCGGTATTATTCTCTTTAGGGTCAATCAATCTTATTTTAGGTTGTCGAAATAGCGCAATTCTTATATCTATTCGGCAGTGGGTAAAACATAAATGCTGCGGTGGCCGCTGCGGCCGGACCCGCGGGAAGCTTAAAAAAAAAGGCTTTATAGAAACGTATCGATTGATGGGTACTCGTCTGTTGAAACAGGTTCGTACTGCCTGCAAGACAGTGGCGGAGCGTGCAGCGCATGTGCAAATCAATTATGATTTTATTCCTTCCTATGTTCAATCTTTGCCCATTGAAACAGCTCTCGCGCCTGCGCATGATCCTGAATGCCATTATCTGGGTCATGATGATCATACCGCGACTTTCTTCCTGACGCTGGATACCATTAATTTTGGCTCGGGTTACTTCCCGCATTTGCACAAGCGAGCGGGTATGTCGGGATATTTCACGATAGCCAGCTGTCTAAACGATCTCTTTAAAAAGCAGGGACCGCTTTCGGCGCAAGCATTACAACAGCTAACCCCCCAGGACTGTACCCGGATTTTCGGGCAGGATCCGGATAGCAAACCGATTGGGGAGCTCATGCAGCTTTTCGCTAAAGCCTTAAATGATCTTGGCTGGTACGTGCAGCAAGATTTTAACGGCAGTTTCAAGGCGTTGATCAAGGCCGCCGATACATCAGCTGAGCGCCTGATGCAACTGCTCATTCGCATGCCTTATTTTTATGATGTTGCGCTGTATGATGAAATTGAAGTTCCGTTTTATAAACGAGCCCAGCTGACAGCCGCGGATCTTTCTCTGGCATTTTCCGGGCAGGGCTTGGGGAGATTTAACGATCTGAAAAAGTTAACCATATTTGCAGATAATCTCGTACCCCATGTATTGCGTGTCGATTCAATCCTGCTATATGAAGAAGAATTGGGTTCGCATATCGATGCGGGCAAGCTCGTCATGGCAGGCTCGGACGAAGAAATCGAAATCAGGGCCTGCGCCCTTTATGCCGTGGAACTGTTAAAAGAAGAGTTCATCAGGTCCGGACATAACATAACATCCATGGGGCTCGATTTTCTGCTTTGGAACCGCGGACAGCAGCCTGCCTACAAATCCATCCCGCGCCACCGCAGCCGAACGGTTTCTTATTGAAAGTACTTCAGCATGCCGATAGCCGAAAAATAATCGCATTTCAGAACTGAAAATTTGCTATTTCGCGATATAATCTGCTAAAATTAACTTAGACGTCCGGACTGAAAAATCGCATCGACATCATCCAGACAAACAAAATGCCGGTGACGGTCGTCAATCGGCCGATCAAGCCATAAACCCGGCGATGAAAATGCCTGTGGATTCTTTCGCATCTATCATTTAATCAAGTGATATCGCCACCTCGGTTGGGGAAAAAATAAAGATTTTCAGATAGATGCCGATAACAAGGATAGCTTGAACCTAAATCGAGCGTTTTATATTTTAAAATGAGGAAATGGCGACCAGCACCAGTTTAACCGGAAAGACACGACTCTCAATGACAGCAGATTCCGTCAATAAGATGCGCATCAAGGACGGGTTGTTTGCGCCCGTCCTTGGACCTTTGCTGCAGAGTCGATGGATCATGATCCTGCTGGCCACCGTAACCTTTGTGCAGATTGCATTAACGGCAACGGGTATAACAACATGGCAATGCCCGCTGAGATCAACTCTGGGCGTGGTCTGCCCCGGATGCGGTTTGACACGGGCGGTGGTGTTGTTGATTCAGGGGCATTGGCAGGCCTCATTTGATTTGCATGCATTCGCCCCGATAATTCTGGGCATCGGCACTTTTCTGGCCATCGGCGGTATCCTGCCCGCCAGGTTGCAACAGATGGCTGCTTATCATGTAGCGAATTTCGAAAGACACACCGGCTTTGTGGCACTAATTGGGTTAAGCTTTATAGCGTATTGGATTTTGCGAATATTGAATTTGATTTAAAAATTGGTATTCCAAAACACATATCAGAAAATAAAACAAAAATGAGGTAAGCTATGCTAGAAATGAGTCTAGGTATTTTGCTCCCGGTTTTATCGCTCATCGGTTTTATTGTTTTTATCATTGTTCTCATCAAACAATTTAAGCACGGCGGTGCGCTACAGGGAATTCTCGGAATTATCACCTGCGGGTTATGGACATTTATATGGGGCTGGATCAAGCACCGAAGCCTGGCAATGACCAAACTCATGATCATCTGGACGATCTTACAGCTTACGCCGATTGTCCTGGTAGGTGTCTTCGGTGCCGCGATGATAGGCCAGATGTACAAATTTGTCAGTGAATTTACAGGAGATCCTTCGCTGCTGCTGCAACAGGATCAGAAAGGGGCCGTAAAGCCCGGTTTTAAAAAGAAAGGCGCACCGATAAACCTTCCGAAACAAAGGGCTAAAAACGCCGCGGCCGGACAAAATGTCGATTGGAATACCAGAGCTATGGCATTGTGGGAAGACGGAAAGTACACCGATCCCAACCAGGCCAAAGGCTACTGGGACAGAGCCATCGCGGCCAATCCGAAGGTCGCTGAGGCCTACAACAACAGAGGACTGGCGTTTTATAATTTAAAACTCTATCAAGAAGCGATTCAGGATTTCAGCCAGGCCATCCGCATGGAACCAAAATACGCCGAGGCATACAACAACCGCGGCAATGCTTACTATGAGCTGGATCAATATGAAAAAGCGCGGCTTGATTTTGTTCAAAGTTTGGAGCTCAAGCCCAAATATTCAAAGGCCCATATGAATCGGGGCCTGGTTTACTTTCAGATGCAAAAGATAGATCAAGCCTGCGATGATTTTAAGAAAGCATGTGACCTGGGAGAATGTGACGGGTTGCAGTGGTCGATGCAAAATGGCTTTTGCAAGTAATTGTTTATAATAGCGATTCCAAAACCTCAGATCAGGTCCAAGGACCCCTGTTAGCGGCGGGGAGATGGGATTTAAAACCGCTTCTAAGGATCATAACGGGGTATGCAGGTAACGCTCCACAGCGACCAATCCGCATTGGGCCTGGGAACGGTTTCTGAAATTTTTGATTCGATTTCTTTTCTTTGTTCTGGTTTAAGCGTGAGGCGGTCTAATTTTTTGTCGACATGCGCCCAAAACAGGCCTTGATGGAACGCTCGCATATCCCGCGCCTTGGAATGCAAAAACTGCTCTTTGATGCTGCCAAGTTGCTCGCTAAAGCGCATTTTTGTTTTTTCCGCTTCTTGATAATCGTCAACTAGAACAGCAACGAGACTGCGCCCTCTGCCATTTTTTCCAGCTTCAACTATTTGCTTTTCCCATCTCACATTCATTTTTTGTTCACTAAGCCAAAAAAACATGGCTTACAAGACCACGTACCGGTCACTTTTTTCGATGAGGTCTGCATTCTTAGCCTGGGTGGCAAAATCTTTAAATCCCAGCCCGGGGACATCGCCCTCGAGTTTCAACGCTCTGAAGCTCACATCACACAGCGTCATTTTGGCTTTGCCCACCAGTTTTTTAAAATCCGGAGACTGCGTCAGAAGCACACCTTTCCCCGTAAAAAATATTTCAACCTCTTTGCCTTTATTATGCGCAGCCCCGGTCAAATTGATCACATAATCAAGGTGTTTATCTGAGCTGACCAGGATACCTAATTTTTCGGCCATAACGCGTCTTCCTTTCTTTCTCCATTCTGTATCGAAAATCTGTATCTAAAGCAGGCGGACTACCACCAGCTGATAACCTTGTCGTTAGAGAAAATTTCATCCACGAGCTTCGACCAATCGCGGTCATTTTGGAGCTCATAAAGCGCAGTTACCTTCGATCGATCACCGTTGGTCGCCCCCTGTATTAATTTATCGACGGTGACCTCAGGCCGGGTTCTAAGAATATGAAGTATTTTCATTTTTGTGCCTCCTTAAAAAGGAATAACGAGATCGGCTTTTTGCAGCATTTCTCCGATCTCTTCAAGGGATGCGTATTTGAAGCCGTATTTTTCAACATTGGCCTTGTTATTTGAAAAGCGTTCCCCCTCCATCTCATCAAGGAACTCCATATTATCTTTATAGGCTTCATCCATGTTGGCAATTTCTTCATTTACCACAAACATCTGCACCCAGGTATTATAGAGCAGCATGCCCAGACTCGAACGCAGCCCTTCATATTGCTGCTCCTTATCGTTGATCAGTACGGCGACGGTTTTCATTTTTTACTCCCCTTCCATTAAATATAATCCCAACTTCTCATTAATTTTCATGCAAAATTCAGGTATTAAGTTGCCCCACAAAATATAAAAATGCGGACTGTTTTTATGTCACATCGTAACACCTTTTTATCCCACTTTGTAGTATATATTGTCAATATAAAAATTCCCAAAAATAAGATGCTTGTTTTAAAATTCAGCCATCTTATCTTGATATGGTCATTTAAAAATCTGGCCTGGACTTTGCCGGAGTCGGATGAGGAATTGTTGTCTTCAGGCTGGTAAAATGCAGTGTTTTTAACCCGAGGCCGGATATTTTAGGTCTGTACCTCCCTTACGTCCTGTATTAATGCATCGGCAATCATGGAACTCAAAAATTTGACTTCAACACCCATCTCGTAATGCGTATTTAAATTGTCCAGTTGGGCGTGACAGTTCTCACATGCGGTGGCCAAAATGCGGGCCCCGGTTTGGTTGACCTGATCGACCTTGACCCTGGCAGATTTCATGCGAAAATCCAGGGTATCTTCCCCCATGGCAACCAGTCCACCACCACCGCCACAGCACCAGTTGTAGCGCGGATCATCGGTGAGTTCTCTGAAATCATCCGTCAGATGTTTCAGAATATAGCGCGGTTCATCCATCACGCCGGCGTTGCGTGCGATCTGACAGGGATCATGGTAAGTGACGCCTCCGTCCAGTTTGGTTTTATCCAGCTTGATGCGGCCCTCGCGGATATATCTGGCATGGACTTCGGTAACCGAACTGACCTTAAACGGCTGCTCTCCGCTGAGCTGTTTCATAACGCGGTAAGCTGTCCCGCATTCGCAGATACAGACTTCTTTAACCTTGAGTCGCTTGGCTTCATTGACGATCCGATCTAAGATCAGCTTGGTCTTGGTGGGATCTCCCACAAAGGCACCGAAGTTAACGGCCTCAAAGAAGCTCAGCGTCCAGTTTTCGCCGGCTGCATTGAAAATGGCGGCCGCCGGAATGATCGAATGGGCACCGGCCAGAGCAACATAGAGCAGATCCGCTCCCTCAACATCCACCGGAATGGCGGTCTCTCCGGCTTCTATTTTCCATTTTTCAACGACTTCAGCCTCAAGCCTTTTGATACCTTTCATAAAATTTTCTTTGAACAAGTCTATGGATTTTCCCTTTTCAATAGAGGTATCGGCCAGCAGGGTGAGGATTTCAGGTTCGGATTGGGCGCCAACCAGCAGCAGCTTGGCAATGGACATCAGCATCTGGGTGTCAATCCCGAACGGGCAATACACCATGCAACGCCGGCAGCCCGTACAGGAGTAAGCCGCGTCATACAACTCATCAAGGGCCATGTCACTGAGTTCTTTGGCCTCACCCACGGACGGCCAAACTTTTCCGCGGCCTTTAAAATACTTCTTATAAAGGCGTCGGACAATTTCGCCGCGGTACGCTGCAATATATTTGACCTGCCCCATAGAAGCATGCACATGACAGGCCTCGATGCATACACCGCAGCGGGTACAGGTTTCCAGATAAAACCGCATGGCTTCATTTAATTTTCCTTGAAAAAGCTTGAGCAAATCATCCCGTGTTTTTTGATCCATAATCAAATACCTCTGTCGTTATCATTCTAAACGAAATAATATTTTTTTATTAAATTTCGAATCATTAATCACCCATGGAATGGTGGAAGGTGGAAAAATGGAAGGTCTACATGAAAATCAGACAAAATGAAGTCTTAATTTATCATTCCCGGTATTCCATTATTCCATCTACCCCATTATGTATACGCTTCTCCCCTGTTATTTAGCCTGTGCGACGAATTGATCCCCGGAAGAATTGATCCCCGGAAAAGGAGAAGCTAGCCTCTTCTGAGCTTATTCATCGGCAACGATAAGAACGCGTGCATCAGCTGGCTGAACGGGAAAAACATCAAAAATAAATTCGCGAAAAATACATGCAATACCAGCATAAAGGAATGCCCCGTATCGGTCACCTCTACCGGTAAATAGGGCCTGAAATATAAGAGACTGGAAAGGTATTCCCGGTAATGGTCAACGCCTAGCTCCTCATAGAAGTACCATCTTCGGGCCCAATCCATCTGGCTGCCAAAAAGAACCACCAGAAACAGCAAGATTAAAAGGTAATAATCTTCCGGAACCGATAGTTCCCGCACCGGTGAAATAAAGCGGCGAAATAGGAAAAAGAGTAAGGCAATCGATGCGATCAGCCCAACAAATCCCTGCCCCAGGAAAATCTCATGGGGAATCAGTTGGAGCGTCTCGATTTCACCAAACAACTCCAGGTGACCGATAATCAGCAACAATATGCAAATGTGAAAGGCCATCAAAAATACCCACAACAGCGGTTTGTGTCTGCGGACGGTGGGAAACAGAAACGTGTCAAGCAAGGCCCATAGCCATCTGGGTTTTTTTTCGGGATAGACCTGAAGCGTGGCCGGATGGCTGGGTTCTCTAAAGATCTTTACCAACCGGACCGCGGTGCCGATAAAAAAGGTGGCAAAGGCCACATAGACCATCGGCACCAGGACGATATAATACAGCGTTTGCAAAACGACCTCCCGTTAGGTTCAAATTAAAAAAGGATGACCATGTGTTTTCTATGCATTGCGTTTGATATAGAACTTTATCACATCATCATCTTGTTCAGTTTTTAATATTTCGTTTCCGCTGGTCCTGGCCCAGGCTGGAAAGTCCGTCAAGGAGCCCGGATCCGTTGACTGAGCCTCTATCACCTGACCGATCTCAACCTCTTTGATCCCTTTGCTGACTTTCACAACCGGCATCGGGCACGGTAACCCTTTCAGATCAAATACCTTATCAACTTTAATATCATCACTCATTTTGTTCCTCCTATTCCGGATTCACCGGGGGTTTGCTAGTTTTTTAAAATTTCTTTCAAAAAGATAAAAATAATTCAACCTGCACGGTTTTTAAATAAAAAGTTGAACCTTGCTGTTAGCGGCCTCTTCTAAAAATTTAGCAACACCACAGAAGGTTAAATTTTTATACTCTATCATTTCCTCGCGTTTAAATCCCATTAGATCCATGGACATCTCACAGATGAATATTCGGACGCCTAATTCTTCCGCCATTTCCAGAAATTGCTCCAAAGATGCCACGTTCTTCTTTTTCATAAGCGATTTCATCATAGCCGTCCCCATGCCGCCCATGTTCATCTTGGAAAGCTTCACCTGACCCATACCTTTGGGTAACATCGCGCCAAACATTTTCCCGAAGGTGTCTTTGCCGCCCACGCTCTTCTTTGCGTCCCTGAGAACCGGGGTCCCCCAGAAGGTGAAAAACATGACCGCGTCCATTCCCATGGCAACAGCTCCGGTGGCAATAACAAAAGCGGCGATAATTTTGTCAAGATCCCCGCTAAACACCACCATTGAAAGCTTGTCTTCCGGTGTTTTTTTGTTTAGCGCTTCCAATTGAGATTTGAATTCTGTAAATTGATTTTCAATATTTTGCATATCCATGATTTGCCTCCTTAATGTTAGGGTGTAAAATAGTTTTTTTGATAGTGTAATTCAGGCTGTTAAAATCGTAACTGGTTTATACTATGAACCTTTTATCTGAAAAACAACCGAATTTTAGGCTTTATAATTTTCATTTCGCAATCGCAGCTTGCCTTCAGATAGCAAAAAAGCTGGATTATCAGACCATCATCTCTTTTACGGTCTCCATGGCAGCTTTGAGAATATCCAGATTGGTCAATACCGCTTTTCGTTGGTCAGGAGCCATTTGCACCAGCACCTGATGGTGTACATCTTGAAGAAACTCATTGATTTTACTTAACTTTTTCTGTCCTTCAGCCGTAAGGCTCAGCAGGCTGATCCTTGAGTCTTCAGGATCTTTGATGCGCTGAATTAATTTTTTCTTAATCAACCCATCAACGATCTTTGAGACCCTACTTTTAACCACATTCATCTTATGGCCAATGCCTTTGGCGGTCAGATAGCGTTCTTTGCCAAAAAGCATCAAGCATCTGAATTCCGCATCCGGCAGTCCAAACCGCTCGCATTGATACTGCATGCGCTCCTGGCAACATTGAAACAATTTCATTATAAGTTCCTGAAATTGCACTAATTGATAATCTGGAACCTCTAAAACAGGTTCGGAGACATCTTTTTCCGTGATTTGGTTCATAGCGTGAACTATAACAAAAAAAACCGGCGTGTCAAGGGTTTTTTCTCATTTTTTTTTAAATAAAATTTAAATAAAAGCCGATACAGACGTAGGGGCTAAAAGCTTGAAAGGCGACGAATGAAATGAATATAATTTACTTTCGTGCAATTATATACTATAATCTAAGTAATTTAAGAACATGACAGTTACCACATCCGTATTGGCATGTGACTACCATCCGATAAATCGGCCCCCGTTTACAAGGAGAAAAACATGCGACACCCACTACGAACAGGTTTGATTCTTTTACTGATCATTCCGACCCTGATAACCATGCCGGCCTGTGCAAAAAAAGCCTCTGTTGTAGAAAAGAAAACGAAAACTGAAACAAATCAGGCCGAGATCGACCGTCAGAAGGAGTTGGAGAAGGAGCGTCAGCAAAAGGAAGCTCTGGAGAAGGAGTTTCGGGCCGCCAAAATTAAGTTTGTGTACGAAGACGTTTATTTTAAGAAAGGAAGTTATCATTTGCAGCCCGAAGCCCGTGAAATTTTAGAGCGCAAGGCCGCATTTTTAAAAAAATATCCACAGGTCTCGGTCATCATCGAGGGACACACTGATGAACGCGGATCCAAAGAAACCAATATTGCTTTTGGAGATCGTCGCGCCGGCGCCGTAAAGTCGTTTTTAATACGCGAAGGCATCGAAAGAGAGCGGCTCATACCCGTCAGTTACGGCAAAGAACGCCCGATTGATACCGGAAAAACCGAAAAAGCCCGGGCAAAAAACAGGCGGGTTCATTTCGTCATCGAAGAATAAGCCATTTTTCAAACTCTGAAGTTACGTGTTGCAGGTTAAGCGTTGCGCGTTTTCTTTGCTTTCGCTTCTGACGCCCAACACAAAATATCTTATTGCTCAAGTACGCCAATACAACCCATCCTTTTCTGGCTTTCTGCTGATTCCTTCTTGATTTAAGGCCAATCTTCAGATAAGCCCACAAAGTACTGACGCCTCCCATCTTGGGTTAACCTAAATCGTGCGTTCCGAATTTTAAAAATTGAAACGCGAATTGAAAATTGCAGTGCGGGAACTCGTCGAGCATGTGTTCCGGTCTGGTGACCTGACATTTGAGTTCTCAGGATCCAGCCGCCCCGTTGACGGGATACGGGCACATCAAAGGATTCAGAAATCACGCCCCGCTCATTACCAACCCGAGGTTTCGATTTCTCATCAGGTTGAAACGGAGCGATTTCGGCTCATTATCAGCGGCCGCATAGACGGCGTCTACACCGAACCGAACCGCACCCTCATCGAAGAAATTAAAACAACTACCCAAAATCCGGATTATTTTGAAAAAAACGAACACCCGGTCCACTGGGGACAGATCAAAACATATGCCTATATTCATGGAAGCACACACGGCTTAGATGAAATTAGCACCCAGCTGATCTATTATCAGATTGATACAGCTGAAGTGCGTAAAGTTAAACGCACATTTGGTATTTCAGAGCTGGAAATTTTCTTTAATGATTTGGTCACCCGTTATCTGGAGTGGGCCGCAACGATCGTAAATTGGACCGGGCGGCGTGATGATTCCATAAAAGATCTTGATTTTCCTTTTGCAACCTACCGGCCCGGACAGCGCCAGATGGCCATTGAGGCCTACCGCACCATTCACAATCGCGGCCAACTGCTGGTTCAGGCGGCAACCGGTATTGGCAAAACCATTGCTGTGCTCTACCCGGCGGTTAAGGCTCTGGCCGAAGAATTGAGTCGAAAGGTTTTTTATCTTACGGCCCGCACAACCGGCCAGATGGCGGCTGAAAAGGCCCTGAATGAATTACGGACAAAAGGACTCAGATTAAAATCTGTAACCCTAACTGCCAAAGATAAAATCTGCTTTTGTCCCGATAGTGCCTGCCATCCGGATGAGTGTGAATATGCACGGGGCCACTTTGACCGTATCAACGATGCGGTCCAAACCATTTTTGCCCGCGAGGACGCTCTGACGCGGGAAACAATCATTCAAATTGCCAGCGAATTTCAGGTGTGCCCGTTCGAGTTTTCCCTGGAGCTGTCTCTGTGGGCGGACTGCATCATCTGTGATTACAATTATGTTTTCGATCCGCGGGTGTTTTTGCGCAGATTTTTCCAGGAAGAAAGTGGCGACTATATCTTTTTAATCGATGAGGCCCACAACCTGGTGGACCGCTCCCGGGAAATGTTTTCGGCCCAAATTTTCAAGCAGCCGGTTTTGGACCTTCGACGTCAGCTAAAAGGGGATTTACCGCACGTCTTCAAAAGCCTCGGGCGAATCAATGCGTGGCTGGTTAAGGCCAGAAAAAAATGCGCAGAATCACGCAATCCACTGGCCGAAAAAAGTCTGCCGGAAGAACTGATACCGCTACTGAGGGGCTTTCTCTTCATTACCGAGCGCTGGCTGTCACAGAATGTTAAAACGCCTTTTCGTGAGGATTTGCTGGATCTTTATTTTTCCGTATCCGGATTCGTAAGGGTTGCCGACCAATATGATGAATGCTACACCAGCTGTTATGAAACAATCGGCAATGATCTGAAGCTCAAACTGTTCTGTATTAATCCCGCGGTCCATCTCGAAAAAGCAATGAACCGATGCCAGGCAGCGATATATTTTTCAGCCACCATGACCCCGATGGATTATTTCAAACAAATATTAGGCTGCGATCAAAGCGCCCATCACTTGATTCTGCATTCACCCTTTCCCGGAGAAAACCTGGGTCTGTTCATTTCCGATCAAATTTCAACCTATTATCGCCACCGAGATCAAACCGTAGACCAGGTATCTCAGATTATTTCCGCCTTGATCGATCAAAAAAAAGGAAATTATCTGCTTTATTTTCCTTCCTATGCATACATGCGCAAAATATACGCGTCATATACAGCTCACTGCCCGCAAACGGAAACCATCATGCAGGAACCCGGCATGGCGGAATCAGAAAGAGAAACGTTCTTGAGACGATTTTCTCAAAACAATCCGCAAACCCTGGTTGGGTTTGCAGTTATGGGCGGAATCTTTGGTGAAGCAATCGATCTGGTTGGCAACCGTCTCATGGGAGCGGCGGTCATCGGGGTGGGACTGCCGGGCATCAGCCTGGAAAGAGAATTGATCAAGGATTATTTTACAAATGCCCTGGGTGCAGGATTTGAGTATGCTTACCTTTACCCCGGTATAAACCGGGTGCTGCAGGCTGCGGGCCGCGTGATTCGAACGGAAAATGATCGCGGGGTGGTTCTATTAATCGATCAACGCTATGCGCGCTTTCAATATAAGTCCTTGCTGCGCGAAGAATGGGATCCGATCTGGGTGCAGAGCCCCCGCCAGCTGGCAGATGGTCTGCAGAAGTTCTGGAATCACTAAAGAGCGGCCCTTTGGGTTTATTGCCTCAAGCGCAGCGCTCCTAAAGTGAAACGCTCATCTAGTCCTGACGACGTCAGGACGATCTTCAAACGTTAGCGAATTAATGCTGGCGATTAATTTTCGGATTTTTTCCGACCGATTAACTTTTTTTTATAAGCGAATAACATGGACTAACGTTTGTACTTTCCCATCAGCTGGGCTTCGGCCAGGACATGACCTTTCATGGCTTCCAGCAGCTGGTCCTTGCTAACGCCGCTGTTCAGGTTGAGCTCGGTATCCAGTGCATAAAGCTTAAAATAATATCGATGCGTGCCGCCGGGCGGACACGGACCGCCATAACCCAATCTGCGAAAATCATTTGTGCCATGCCGGGCGCCGTTTCCCAGAGTTTCATCCGGCGGGATTGCGGCCGGCAAACCGCTTTCGCCGGATGGTATGTTAAACAGCACCCAGTGCACCCAGGTGCCCACAGGCGCATCCGGATCATCGCAGATCAGGGCCAGGCTTTTGGCGGCATCGGGGACACCGCTCCATGACAAATCCGGGGAAAGATCCGGACCGTCACAGGTATATCGGGTTGGAATCATTGCCCCTTCCGAAAAAGCCGTGCTCCTTATTTCTAATGTCATTTTTTTACCTCCTGCCGTCATGGGTTGGGTTGCGAGAAAAACACATACGGCTTGAAAGATCAGTATGGAAAGTATCTTTTTAGTGCGCATTCGATAGACACCTCCGTGCTTATGAAGGTTTGACACCCCGCGGAATTGAGAATATACTTTAATTTACAGGAGGGGTAAATGAAATTTTTAATCATTACCATATGCATCTTGATGGTGGGTTTTTTAAATTCCAGTCTCATAGCTGGCCAGGTCTACACCTGGACCGACGAAAAGGGAAATTTGCACGTAACCGACACCCCGCCACCGCCAAAGTCCAAGGTTAAGGACACTTTAGAGTATGAGGAAAAAACAGCTACCGAAATTCAGGCCCTTGAAAATCGTAAAAAAAGGCGTGCAGAAGAACGAGAGCAGAAAAAAAGAGCAGACAGCGTCGCGGCCGCAAAAAAACAGGCCCGAGAGGCGGATGAACGCGCCAAAGAAGCTGTCGAGCAGGCAGAGCAAATTACCAGGGATGCTGAAACATATATCCGGCGACTGTCGTCAACCAAAGAAAAAAGAAAACAATTTAGAAATAAAATCCAAAGAGAAGCCCAACGTGCGCAAGCGGCTCAGGCGCGCGCCAGAAAGGCAATCGAAGGTGCCGCCGGAGCGGCAGAAGAAGCACGTTTAGCCGAAGAGGAACTAAAAGCGCAAGAAGGGCAGATGCAATAAAAATCTTTCCCCCGGAGTCTCTTACCTTTAATGCTTCTCTACAATATTTTTTATCACATTCAGCAACGGCGGTTTCAGCGTCCGCCATTTGGGCTCAATCGCCCGGCCCTCATGCCAGGTAAAATCCACAACATCATATTTTTCAGAAATGATATGTTCGTTATGTTCTCCGTAAGCCGTTTCGGGATAGTACTCGATAAACAACATACGATGCGGCTTAATATTGAACTGCCGGGTAACATTGGTGGCGATATGGCCGGTACAGCTGCGTACCGACATCCGGCTTTCCGGGATATCGGAAACAACAACGATGATCGGTCTCAGGTGGGACAGGCTCTCAGCTCTGTGTTGTTCAAGGTCATATATGCGCAGCCAGCATTCACCGCTTGCCAGACGCAGCTCGCCCCCCCAGCCTTCCCATGAAAAAATATCGTCGTAAATGACCATGGCACAGTTTTCTGCACAACCCTTTTCAAATGGATCGGTTCAATGGGCGCCGAACTTATTTTTGGCTGTTGCCTTGCTAAGCGGAATATATTATAGTCCGGTTCAAATCATGAACCGGTTTCGATTCGCTTGTCGATTTTATTTCCGGATGGGCACCGACCGGAATATATACTGAATACTGATGGCAAACAACCCTAATTTAATCCACCGCCTTGACTTTGACGCAAAAGAATTCATTCTCGTCGGTACTGCACACGTATCCAAAGAGAGTGCCCAGCTGGTCAAAACGGTAGTTGAAGAAGAGAAGCCGGACACGGTCTGTGTCGAACTTTGTCAGTCCAGATACCAGGCGATCCAGCAAAAGGATCGCTGGCAGGATACGGATATCGTCAAGGTTATTCGAGAAAAAAAATCATTTCTTCTCCTGTCCAATCTGCTGCTCGCCTCATTTCAAAAACGAATTGCCAAGCAATTTGATATCATCCCGGGACAAGAAATGATAACCGCCATAGAAACCGCCGAAACCGTCGGCGCCCGGATCCATCTCGCCGACAGGGACATCCGCACCACCCTTTCCAGAACCTGGCGAGTTATGGGACTTTGGAGCAAAATAAAGCTGATGTTTCAACTGATGCTTTCGCTGGGCCAACTCGACGAGATCAAAGAAGAAGATATTGAAAAGATGAAGCAGCAGGATGTTCTGGAAGCGCTCCTATCTGAAGTTGGCAAATCGCTTCCGGCCTTAAAAACCATTCTGATCGATGAAAGGGATCAATATCTGGCTGAAAAAATTCGAACCGCCCCCGGAGAAAAAGTTGTGGCCGTTGTGGGCGCCGGCCATATTCCCGGAATCAAGAAATACTGGAATGCCGACATCGATACCCGGACGCTGGAACAATTACCCCCCAGAGGCAAATCCATCGGTATTGTTAAGTGGTTAATCCCGGCGGTAATTGTTGGGCTGTTTGTCGCCGGCTTTTTTTATGGCGGCACCAAGGCTGGAACAGACATGATCGTCTGGTGGATTTTGGCTAACGGCCTGTTGGCCGGGGTTGGAGCGATCATCGCCCTGGCACATCCAGCCACGGTTTTATCTTCCATACTGGCCGCACCGCTGACATCGCTAAACCCCATGATTGCAGCGGGCTGGGTGTCGGGGCTTGTAGAGGCCTTTTCAAGAAAGCCAAAAGTAAAAGATTTGGAGAACCTGCCGGATGATATCCTGTCAATCAAAGGATTTTGGAAAAACAATGTAACGCGAATCCTCCTCGTTGTGGTATTCACCAACCTCGGAAGCTCCCTGGGAACCTTTGTTGCCTTTCCGGTAATTGTAAAGGTATTATTGGGGGTCTCGCAGTAGCCAGAGGTCAGAGGTCAGAAAGCAGAGAACCGCAGAACACCGAACAAGGAATAATGAATGTCGAAGGGCAATAAAACTTCATAATTCGAAATTCCTTGTTCGATATTCGATATTCAAAACGGGCATCCCTGAGCCAGAGACCATAAGCAAGACATATTTTATAATGAACCCTCTAACTCACCGAGATACAACATCCGCACTCAAGGGGTACATCGTCTTAATTATATCCGCATGGCTACTTCTGACAGCCGCCTGCGGCGGGCCGTCCGTAAAGCCCGACACAACTACGACTGTAAAGAAATCCTACCTACCCCGAATGGGCTTTAGCATACAGGTCGGCGCCTTCTCCAATATCGACAACGCTGTTCGGCTGACCGAACGGCTGCAGCAGCACGGAATTAATGCCTATCATTTTTTACACAGTTCCGGATTATACAAGGTACGCTTTGAAAACTATGAGACCCAGGACACTGCCCGCAAACGCGCCGAAGACCTTAAACGCCAAAGGGTCATCGAATCCTATTATATTGTTGATCCGCAGGAATATGCCGCCGCAAAAGGACAACGCGACGGCGATGTGGAGCTCCGGGAAGCGATCGTCACAACCGCCAGGCGCTATGTCGGCGTACCGTACCGGTGGGGCGGTGAGTCCCCCCGGACCGGATTTGACTGCAGTGGACTGACCATGGTTGTTTATCGAATTAACGGATTGGATCTGCCGCGGTCCTCCGGACAACAATGGCAGGTGGGAATATCGATTGACCGTCACCAGTTGCGAAAAGGCGATCTGGTATTCTTCGCCACCAGGAGTGGCAGCAAGGTTTCCCACGTCGGTATTTATACAGGCGGCAATAAATTTTTGCATGCACCCGGCAGGGGGCGACGAATTCAAACCTCATCTCTGTCCAGCAAATATTACAGGGCCCGTTATGTGGGGGCGCGATCCTACCTCTAACTTGGTTATTTGTTATTCGGCAAAATCTCGACAATGGTGCGCCGAACTGTTTGCCCATTCGCCAGCGTAAATGTTTTCTTAACCGTTTTTAAACGGCCTTCGGCAAACATCTGGATACATTTCGGATAAAGCTCCCACTCCAACACCAGACCTTTCTTTCGGATGGATTCAAGCGTATCTTCCTCGGAAATCGGAAAGGCCCGCTGCCCGATTATCGGCCCGGTATCTTCACCGTAATCAATAAAATGAACGGTACACCCGCCGACCTTACAGCCATAACGATAAGTGTCTGCGTATCCGTCTGTGCCGGGAAAAGCCGGAAGCAAGGCTGGATGAATATTCATGATGCGGGGATTGTTACGATCCAGATTAATTCGATCTATGAAATACGGAGAGAGATTTCTCATGAAACCGGCCAGCACCAGCAGGTCAAAGGAATAGGCTTTCATCTCCTTTAGCAGCTTCGCCTCGGCAATTGCGCGTGTTGTTAAAAAATATTTCACCTTTTTTGCGCCACCCTTGCCATGAACAAGAGATTGCTTTGAAATAAGGTCATCAAGGTCAAAATCAGCCGGCAGGCTTATCTTGGATGGCGCCTCTTTAAATTTACGGATAACCGCAGGGTAGTCAACGACAAAGGATGGAATATTGTATTTTGCGGCTCTTTTAAGGCCATCAGCTTTGGGATTGTCAGATCCGATAAATGCCAATTGCCCGCAGATATTACCGTTTTCACATGCATCGATAATGGCCTGCAGATTTGATCCGCCCCCGGAAATAAGGACGCCGATATGAATTTGTTTGCCCATTCTCAAAACCTTTCCGCCGCCTCGACTCTCAGAATTTTATAAATATAGAAACAAATTTGACTTCGCTGTTTTCGGAGCGTTCTGGCGTCGACTAAATGCTAAAGTTGCCAAAAACTTCAATCCAAATCAATGCTAAAGTTTTAAATCCTCAATTGACACCGACTCCAGCTTTCACTATAACCGAATTCAATTTTGATCATAACAGGGACGACGGATGACACCGCCAGCCGGGTGACATTTTGCGGCGCATCCGGCAGAACAACGGGGAACAAGCCGAGGTTGACAATATAACCGCATATAACTATTATTGAATAATTGTTTAACTTCGATAAGGAAAGGATAAAAAATCATGGCAGAAGGCATCATGGAAGTGGATGACGGAAATTTTGAAACAGAAGTTTTGCAGACCGATAAGCCGGTGATGGTCGATTTTTGGGCCCCCTGGTGCGGCCCTTGCAAAGCAATTGCTCCCATGGTTGAAGATCTTGCAAACGTTTTCGGCGAAAAAGTGAAGTTTGCCAAATGTAATGTTGACAACAGCCCTGTTACCCCGAGTAAATATGGTATAAAGGCGATACCAACACTCATATTTTTCAAAAACGGCGACGTGGTAGAACAAATCACCGGAATGGTGGCGAAATCAAAATTGGAAGAAGCGTTAAACAAGGTTGTGTAACGTTTGGGGACGATAAGCTTTTAGCGTAAGGGTATTTCAGAAAAAGTTAAAGGTTGAAACGCATGGAGCGAATAACCATTGTAAGCCTGATTACATTGTTGGTGCTAACCGGATGTAGTTCGCTTCAGGACAGAATAGATAAATTCTTAGGGGTTGACGAGGGCGATTCTGCCCAGGAACTCGCCTGGGATGGAATGGACGCCTATGAGAATGGAAAATACAGCAAGGCGATCGAAAAATTTCAGAAGCTTAAAGACTATTATCCCTTTTCAAAATATGCCATTTTAGCAGAATTGAAGATCGCCGATGCGCATTACCAGCGTGAGGAATACGAAGAAGCCATATTTGAGTATGAAAATTTTGAAAGGCTCCACCCACGCAACGAAGCCGTACCCTATGTCATATACCAGATCGGCATGTGTTATTACGACCAAATCGGTACGACGGACCGCGATCAGACTTCAGCCCGCAAGGCGCTTGAAGCATTTCAGCGCTTACAAAAACAGTTTCCGAAAGATCAATACGCTCGCAGATCAGAGGAAAAAATCAACAAAACGCTAAAAAGCCTGGCCGGACATACCTATAATATCGGGGTGTTCTATTACAAGACAAAACACTATGAAGCCGCGCTCCATCGATTCATGTCGATCATATCAGACTACCCGGATGTAGGATACCACCAACAGGCACTTGAATACATTGCCAAGTGTGAAGCATCACTTGCGAAAAAAAACTCAAAGTAAAAAAGGCTTTACAGACCCTTTTTTTTGGTGTACTAGCCCAGTCTTTAACTGGGTGTTCCCAAACCGATTAAGACACTGCCCTGCCTTTGAATTTTTCAGCCGATGGCGGAAAAATCCAAGCCATACGTTCTGCGAATACTCGGCGACTCAAATTGATTGAGAAATACCGGTTTGAACGGGAAGTGGATGATTAATAAGGAGAACTTAAAATGTCAAAAGTATGTGAAATATGTGGAAAAAAACCTATGATCGGTCATAACGTCAGCCATGCGCATAATTTGACCAAACGCCGATTTAATCCGAACCTGCAGAAAGTGCGGACCCTCTCAAGCGGCCGGGTTAAAAAAATGATGGTCTGTACCAATTGCATCAAATCAGGCTATGTTGTCAAGGCACCCTAACCGACCCGCTTCACCTCCTGAACATGTTTAACCTTTTTAACAGCGGCTACAATCTTTTCTAAATGGGCGGTATCCTCCACCCCGATGGTAAAAAAACTGTCAACAATCTTGTTTTCCCGAGTCTCGGTTCTCGCATTCAGGATATTCGCACCGAATTTACTGATATTGCCGACCACATCGGCCAGTAATCCAACCCGATCCTGGGAAATGATTCGGATTTTTACGGGATAGGTTTCCGTGACCTCCTGATTCCACTCCACTTCGATTTGCCTTTCAGGATTCATTCTTAAGGCGTTCACACAGTTCGTCCGGTGAATGGTTACACCGTATCCCCGGGTAATGTAACCGATAATAGGATCTCCGGGCACCGGTTGGCAGCATTTGCCAAACTTAATAAGAATGTCATCCACCCCTTTAACCAGCACGCCGGTCTTCGGTTTCTTCTTTCGGACCCGCTCCATCAATTTGTTGAAAATCGATACATCGACTTCCTCTTCCTCTACCCTGGGAGCGAACTTCCGCAGCACCTGTAGCGGTGTAATCTTGCCATAGCCCACACTGGCAATCAGGTCATCGATGGCCTTGAATCCAAAATGTTCGACGACCCGCATCATCTCCTCCGATTTGACCAGGGTGTTAAAATTCAGCCGTTCTTTTCGAAATGCCTTTTCGCACATTTCCCGGCCCAGGGTGAGGCTTCGTTCGGTCTCCTGAACTTTTATCCAGTGTCTGATTTTAGAGCGTGCTTTTACCGTTTTGACAAAGTTCAGCCAGTCCTTGCTGGGATGATGGTTCTTGGAAGTGACGATTTCAACGATATCACCGGTTTTTAGCTCATAGGGCAGCGGCACCATCCGTCCGTTGACTTTTGCTCCGGTACATTGGTTTCCGACTTCAGTATGAATCATATAGGCAAAATCGACCGGGGTGGCGCCGCGTGGCAGTGTCTTCACCTCGCCGCGGGGGGTGAATACATAAACTTCATCGGGAAAAAGATCGATGCGGACATTCTCCATGAATTCGCCTGGATCCATGAAATTTTCCTGGTTTTCTACCAGGTTTTGGATCCAGGCAAATTTTCGGCTGACATTTTCGTCGACGTGCTTGCCTTCTTTATAACCCCAGTGAGCGGCAATACCGGCTGTGGCAACTTTATCCATCTCCCAAGTACGGATCTGAATCTCAATGCGCTCCCCAACCGGTCCTATCACCGTCGTATGCAGGGACTGGTACATATTCGTCTTCGGGCGCCCGATGTAGTCTTTAAACTTATGATCGATCGGCTTCCATAATGAATGGATATGGCCCAGTGCTTCGTAGCATTGCGGCACCGTAGCAAGAATGATTCTAAAGGCAATAATGTCATAGATTTCCTCAAAGGGAAGGTTTTGGGAAATCATTTTGTTATAAATGCTGTAATAATTTTTGCTCCGACCCAGGACTTCGCACGTTAACCCGGCTTCATTCATCACTTTTTCAATGTAGCCTTTCACCGTTTCGATGTATTTTTCACGCTCAATCCTGGATTTGCTGACAGCGTTTTCTATTCTGGCATATTCGTCCGGCAGGACATACTTGAAGGAGGATTCTTCGAGTTCATTTTTCATCCAGTAAATTCCAAGGCGAGCGGCAATGGGTGCATAGATGTCGAGGGTTTCTCTGGCAATTTCCTTTCGTTTGTCCGGTGTGTGAAATTGCAAGGTGCGCATATTGTGCACCCGGTCGGCCAGTTTGATGAGAATAACCCGAATATCGTCCGCCATAGCCAGGAACATTTTGCGGATGCTTTCGGCCTGACGGGCCCGGGAACTGCCAAAGGAAAGGCTGCTGAGTTTGGAGACGCCGGATACGATATGCATGACTTCCGGGCCAAAAAGCGTTTTAATTTCTTTCGGGGTAGCAGCCGTATCCTCGATGACGTCATGCAAGAGGCCGGCGGCTACGCTTTCGGGGTCCAATTTCATATCAGCGAGAATCCCGGCCACCTCAAGGGGGTGAGACAGGTAGGGTTCCCCTGAAAGCCGCACCTGGCCTTCGTGAACCCGCGCGGAATAAATATACGCCCGTTCAATGATATCAAGATCAGCATCGGCGGCGTAATTGGTAACCTTATCGACTATATCATTAATCCGGATCAATGCAGGTCGTTTGTAATTCATTATGGGTTATGGATTATTGGTAACCGGGTTTCGGTCATCCGTTTTCAGCTCATAGGTAACAGGCTGGGAAGCTGGAAGGCTTGAAGGCTTTAAAGCTTGCGAGCTTTCAGGCTTTCCGGCCTCCCCGCTTCCCAGCCGGTTAACCATTTTTGAACCTTGAACCTTTGAACCCTGAACCCTTTAACCGGAAGCCAGTTGCCAGATTAATATGCTTTTGCGAATATAACCTGGCTATCGCTGGCCTTGCCGCAACAAATACAGGACCCCAGGTTTTCGTTTTCAAACGGAATGCAGCGGATGGTGACAGCGAGATCTTCCTTTAGTTTTGATTCGCATTCATCTGAGCCACACCAGCCGGAAATGGCGAAGCCTCCGTGAATTTCAGGTTTATTCTCATCCTGGGGCGTAAAGAATTCATAAAACGTTTTTTTGTCTTCGATTTCTATGGTGTGCGCCTGACGATAGGTTAAGGCTCGCTGGTAAAGATTTTCCTGGATTTCATCCAGAATCTCGGTTATCTCAGCCACAAATTGATTCCTTTTGAAAACGCTTTTTTCATTGGGTGCTTTGTCGCGTCGTCCGACATAAACAGAGTTTTCGGCAATATCTCGGGGCCCGATCTCCACCCGCAGTGGGATCCCTTTTTTAATCCAGTCCCATCCCCGGGCGCCCCCGATTTCGCGGTCATCAATCTCCACATCTAAGCGACGATGGTGATAGCTTTTTTCCTTTAACTCCCGGGCGAGCTTTCCGCAAAAATCCATTACCGGCTCTCGATCTTCAGATTTTCGGATGATGGGCAAAAGTACAATATGGGCGGAGGCAACTTTGGGCGGCAAAATGATGCCATCATCATCGCCGTGGCTCATAATGAGCCCACCGATCAGTCGGGTCGAAGTGCCCCATGAAGTCGTCCAGGCATATTCTTCGGTTTCAGCCGCCGATTGAAACTTAATCTCTGAAGCCCGGGCAAAATTTTGTCCCAGAAAATGTGAAGTCCCGGCCTGCAGCGCCTTGCGATCCTGCATCATGGCTTCGATGCTTAACGTGTCCACTGCCCCGGGGAACCGTTCGGCCGGCGACTTGCGCCCCCGGATAACCGGCATGGCCAGGTATTCTTCGGCACATGTCGTATAAACATCCAGCATCATACGGGTGCGCTCCAGCGCCTCTTCGGCAGTTGCGTGTACGGTGTGTCCTTCCTGCCACAAAAATTCGCTGGTCCTCAAAAATATCCGGGTCCGCATCTCCCAGCGCACCACATTGGCCCACTGGTTGATGAGTATCGGCAAATCGCGATAGCTGCTCACCCATTTGGAAAATGAATCTCCGATTATGGTCTCGGAGGTCGGACGCACGACCAGAGGTTCCGCCAGCTCACCGGCAGGCTTGAGACCGCCGCTGGCCCCCTTTTCTAACCGATGATGGGTAACCACTGCACATTCCTTTGCGAAGCCTTCAACATGTTCGGCCTCTTTTTCCAGGAAACTCAAAGGAATAAAAAGGGGGAAATAGGCGTTTTGAACCCCGGTCGCTTTGAACAAATTATCCATGGTGTGCATGATGTTTTCCCAGAGGGCGTAGCCCCAGGGTTTAATCACCATGCAGCCCCTGACCGGTGACCGCTCCGCCATATCGGATGCTTTAATTACCTGTTGGTACCATTCCGGATAATCTTCATTCCGTGTCGGTGAAATCGCTGTCTTGACCTGCTTTGCCATGTTTTGCCTTTCACTGTTTCTTAGAAGTGGTTTCAAAACCTCAGATCAGGTTCAAGGGCAAGGCGTCTCGCGAATTTAAAGCGGAGCGTACACGATAGTACGTGAGCATTTAAATTCGCGGGGCAACGCAGCCATTGGGCCTCAGATGGGGTTTTGAAACCACTTCTAATTATCCTGACGATCGGTATCCAGATTTTTTAAATACTCGCGCACTTCGTGCAACAGAACATCCACCAGTTTCTCCTGCGCAAATTTTTTTACGACCTTTCCCTTCCGAAAAAGGACCCCATTGCCATCTCCGCCGGCAATGCCAATGTCCACCTCCTTGGCTTCTCCCGGACCGTTGACCACACAGCCCATGATTGCGATCTTAAGGGGTTCGGCCGTGGTCATCAATGCTTTTTCGACCCGTTCGACAATATCAAACAGTTCAATGTTGCAACGCCCACAGGTCGGACAGGCGATAATTTCCGGTCCCCGGCGGCGAATATCCAGCGCCTTCAGGATTTCGAACCCGACCCGCACCTCTTCCACCGGATCACGGGTCAGGGAAACCCTGATGGTGTCACCAATGCCTTCGGCTAAAAGCATACCGATACCCAGAGCCGATTTGACAATGCCCGAATAAAGCGCTCCGGCCTCGGTTACGCCGACATGCAGCGGCAGATCTGTTTTTGTAGACAGGAGCCGATAGGCCTCTACCGTGCGCTGAACATCGGAGGCTTTAAGGGAAATCTTTATCTGGTGAAAGTCTAAAGATTTTAACAATTCAACATGGCGCAACCCGCTCTCTACCATGCCGGCCGGTGTAACGCCATTATATTTTTTTAGAATATCTTTTTCAAGGGAACCGGAATTGACTCCGATGCGGATGGGGATATTAAATTCTTTGGCGCAGTCCACCACGGCTTTTACCTTTTTGATCCCGCCGATATTGCCAGGATTCAACCTAAGCCCATCCGCCCCTGCTCTAGCGGCGGCAATCGCAAGCCGGTAATTGAAATGAATGTCAGCAATCAGCGGAATATCGATCTGTTCCTTGATCGCCGATAGGGCTTCAGCAGCTTCCTGGTCCGGAACGGCGACACGCACGATTTCACAGCCCGCTTCCTGCAGGCGCAGAATTTGAGCAACGGTCGCTGCAATATCCTGGGTCGGCGTGTTGGTCATGGATTGCACGGCAATGGGTGCGGTTCCACCAACCTTTACTTTACCGACCGCTATTTGACGTGTTTTTTTTCGCTTGATCGTAGAAACTTTCATAAGAATACTTATTTTTTGAACCAGTCAATGTTAAAGCGGCTATATCGATCTCAGCCGGCCCATGGTGCGCGTGTTGCAATTTTAGGCCGTCAGATTGCATTCATAAATAAAATTATGATATAGTGTCTCGATATTTCAGTTACCGCTGTACTTGAATCCCCGGCTGTCTTTTAAGTGCGCAGCTATAAGATGTAAACTAATATTTAATGCGTATTCATCTGTCTGTAAAGTAATACCATATCCGGATTTTAATCTAATAACCGGAAAGCTGCCCAAATAATTTCGAACCTGCTTGTGCTCACCGGTCGTCTGTCTGCCACCAGGAATGAAATTCCTTATGGTTTGGATATCTTACACTAACAGACGCATGCTGATTATTCAAGCAAAATAGAGCCTTAAAACGCCCAGCGCGCAGGCTAATCTGCCAGGATGCTTGCCAAACCGGCTCCTCCCGGCAGGATTGCCAGCACCGACTGTTGCAAAACCTTAACTATGCGGAGATAAAAAATGACACGCCAAAAAGATCAAAAATTTGCCGATAAACACGGATCCGACACCCACTTAAACGACCGCATCAAAGATCATATTACCCGCCAGGCAAAGAATAATGAACTTCCCTGTGCGCTGGCATTTAAAATCGCGGATGAACTGGATGTTTCAGCGGCTGAAGTTGGAAAAACAGCAGATTTGATGGAAATAGAGCTGGTAAAATGCCAGCTGGGATTATTTGGCTATAAACCGGATAAAAAGATTGTAAAGCCCCAAAATACCGAAAATCAGGATCTGGAAAGCGCCATTCGGAATTCACTGGTTGACGGCGCACTTTCCTGCGAAAAGGCCTGGGAAATTGCGCGCAACTATGATGTCCGCAAGATGAACGTCAGCGCGGTTTGTGAGCAACTTAATATCAAAATAAAACCCTGTCAACTGGGCGCTTTTTAGGCAGTTTGTGTTCAAGATTGTTCTTATTTGAGGCGATAATACCTATATAGGCAGAGCAGGGCCAGGCGCCCTGGAATTCCTACAACATATTGAAATGTTGTAAAGTTTATCAAAACAGGATTCGGTATTGTGAGTTGGTCGGCAGCAAATAATATTTTACGGGAAAGAACCGGTTTTCAGATAACCATTCTGATCATCTGGGGTGTTATCGGGTATTATGTTTTTAGTCCGGTGATTGATGCGCACAGATATGTTACCCTGAAAAGAATCCTAAAAACCGGAGAAATAGCGGTTGTGACCCGCAATACCGCCCATAGTTATTATCTTTACCGAGATCAACCGATGGGCTTTGAGTATGAAATGGCCCAAGCCTTTGCCGAATATCTGGGGGTTACCCTGCAGGTAAAGGTTGTTGATAAATGGGAAGACATGGTGGCGGCCTTAAATGACGGATCGGCCGCTTTTATCGCTGCCAGTTTGGCCATTATACCCGAATGGCAAACCCAGGTCGCCTTTTCGGATGGATACATGGAAGTGGCGCAGCAAATTATTACCCATCGCAAAAATGCGCGTATAAAAAGAGTGGAAGATCTTTCCGGCAAGACCATTGATGTCAGAAAGGGAACCGCTTATCAGCATCGCCTGGTGGAGCTAAAAGATCAGGGAATTGATCTGACGATCCGGCTGCATGATGACCTGCCAACAGAAGAACTCATTCAAAAAGTGGCGGATGGCGAAATCAATTTCACAATTGCCAACAGCAACATCATTTTAATCAATCAGCGGAGCTTCCCGGGGGCTGTCAGTACGGGAACGATTAACGAGGGCATGCAGCTGGGCTGGGCCGTAAATGCGAAATCGAAAGCGTTGCTCCAGCGCATCAATGCGTTTTTAAAGTTGACCAAAAAGAGCGGCAAATTCGATGAAATCTATAATAAATACTATGGCGATGTTCAGGATTTTAATTATGTGGATTTAGAGGTTTTTCATAGAAGGGTAAAAGCCCGGCTTTCCCGTTACAGTCCGTTTATCAAAGCCGCCGCCAAGAAACACGGATTTGACTGGCGCCTGATTGCCGCTCAGATATATCAGGAGTCGCATTTAAATCCCTGGGCCAAAAGCCGGGCGGGCGCCAGAGGGCTGATGCAAATTATGCCCTCAACAAGTAAAAGCCTGGGGGTCACCGATCTATTTGATCCGGTACAAAACATAAATGCCGGCGTGCAGCACCTTAAAGATCTGTATGAACATTTTGACAAGGCTAAAGGTAAGGACCGTTTGTTGATCTCCCTGGCAGCCTATAATATCGGTCAGGGGCATATCCATGATGCGCGTAAACTCGCAAAAAAGAGGGGGCTTGACCCAAACAAATGGGATGCCCTTGCCGAAACGCTCCCTCTGTTAAGATTCAGAAAATACTACAAAAACACCAAGTACGGCTTTTGCCGGGGCAATGAACCCATCCGCTACATAAAGCAGATTATGATCTATTACGACGTTTTGAGGAAACAAGGTTTCGACTACAAAACGACCTAAGCGAAAGCCTAATACATCGCATTCACGCCCACAAAGGGGTTATGTTGCTTTTCATGCCCGATGGTCGTCTCCGGTCCATGTCCGGTATATACACGGACATCATCCCCCAGCATAAATAATTTATCTTGAATACTTGATTTCAAGGTTGCAAAATCCCCTCCCGGAAAATCGGTGCGTCCGATTGAGCCGGCAAACAGCGTATCACCCACAAACACATGGCCCTCTGTAAATAGAGAAATACCGCCAGGGGTATGTCCCGGGGTGTGGATCACTTTAAACGCAATTTTACCGAAGGTGATGGTATCGCCATCATCTAAGGTGCGGTCAGGGGAAGGCGAATTTTCTGCGGAAAGGCCCCAGCTGGCAGCGCTTGCAGATATTTGTTCCAGCATGGGTGCATCCAACGCGTGAATTAAAATCGGCGCATTTGTAGCCGCATGTATCCCCTTGTTGCCACTGACATGATCAAAATGGCCATGGGTGTTGATGATGAATTTGACGATTAAATCTGACTGGGCCACCGCCCCAAGAATTTTATCAGCCTCATCGCCCGGATCGATAACCGCAGCTTCCAGGGTTTCTTTGCAGCCGACAACAAAGCAATTTGCCATAATCGGACCCACAGGTAGCGTCTTTATAATCATTGCTTCAGCCTCCAGTGTGAATTGATTTCGGATTTCGGATTGCGGATTTCATTTAACCGCAGAAGCCAACGTCCGCCCTCGGCCATGATCTCGGGCCGAATGGATTGGCTGTATGGCAGGGTTGAGCAGTTTGCAAGGAAGGCATTGAGATTAACGCTGATTTTAATTTCTAACTCGGCTAAATTGATAATTAGGCCCGGCTGATCATAATCCGCAATCCGAAATTTAGCGCTCCCACTTCCTTTTACCATAATCTGGTCTACATCATTCAATGTTAATTTCCGACGGTTCGACTGAGATTTCTCCTTTTTCGATCGCGATGCGGATGCTGTCAATAATCCCGTTTATGAATGCGCCGGATTCTTCGGTGCCGAATTTTTTGCCAACATCGATGGCTTCATTGATCGAAACCTTTGGCGGAATATCATGGCAAAACAACATTTCAAATACGGCAACCCGCATGATATTTCGATCCACGCAGGACATACGCTGCATTCTCCAGTTTTTGGAAAATCGCTCAATGAGGGCATCGATTTGCGGCTTGGCCTCTAAAACACCTGTTACCAGCTTCATAAAAAACGGCCGCACCTTTTGGGGTGGGGAAAAATTCTCACAGAAGCGCTCCAGCATCTGAGGTGAAGCGCTCCGCCTGGTATCCATATAAAAGAGCGCCTGCATCGCCAATTCTCGCGCTCTTCGACGGGTCCCCATGACTAAGACTATCCCACCACTTCAAGCAGATTCGCCATTTCAACAGCAGCCATAGCCGCGTTCCAGCCTTTATTGCCGGCTTTGGTCCCGGCGCGTTCGATGGCTTGCTCGATAGTATCGGTGGTGATGACGCCAAAAATGATCGGGACTTCCGACTCCAAACTGACCTGAGCAATCCCCTTGGATACCTCGGCGCTTACATAATCAAAATGCGGCGTCGCGCCGCGGATGACGGCACCCAGGCAAATAATGGCATGAAATCCCTTTTTTTTCGTCATCCTTTTGGCCACCAGCGGGATTTCAAATGCGCCCGGAACCTTCACGATCTTGATATCGCCGTCTTTGGCTCCAGATCGCACCAGTGCATCAAGGGCACCGCTTAGAAGTTTTTCGGTTATAAAATCATTAAATCGGCTCACCACAATGGCAAACTTTTTACCTTCTGCATTTAAATGAGCTTCGAGAGTCTTAGCCATAAAAGCTCCTTTCGGTGTAACGTATCGTTAAAATTTCAAACTGCCGAAACGCGGATGAAGCTGTCAAATGATATTGGCCGGCATCCGTCAGGGTGCGGCATCAACGTTCAGTAGGTGCCCCATTTTTAACTTTTTACATTCCAGATAACATTTATTGTGTATATTTGCCGGTACTTCTATCGGAACCTGTTCAACAATGCTCAGCCCGTAGCCATCAAGGCCGACCATTTTTTTCGGGTTGTTGGTCATAAGCCGCATTTTTCGAACCCCAAGATCGACCAGGATTTGAGCCCCGATACCGTAATTGCGCATGTCCGGTTTAAATCCGAGCTCTTCATTGGCCTCAACGGTATCTAGCCCCTGATCCTGGAGCGCATAGGCTTTGATCTTGTTCACAAGGCCGATGCCGCGCCCCTCTTGACGAATATAGAGCAGAACGCCGCACCCTTCCTTTTCAATGACGGTCATGGCCTGCTTCAGCTGCAGGCCGCAATCGCATCTCAGCGAGCCGAAGATGTCCCCGGTCAAACACTCTGAGTGTACCCGCGCCAGTACCGGTTTAGCCGGATCAATATCACCTTTAACCATAGCAATGTGCAATAGATTGTCGATATCGTTTTCATACACGACTGCTTTGAAATCACCGGCAATCGATGTGGGAATTATCGTTTCCGCCGCCCGATGTACAAATGATTCCGTCTGCATTCGGTATGCAATCAAATCTGCAATGGCACAAATTCCGACACCGTGTTTTTCGCTAAATTTTTCCAGCGCCGGCATGCGTGCCATTGTACCGTCATCGTCCATGACCTCGCAAATAACCCCGGCGGGTTTTCGACCGGCCAGACGGGCAAGGTCCACCGAGCCTTCGGTTTGCCCGGCCCGAACGATCGCCCCACCGGCCTTTGCTCTTAGGGGGAATATATGCCCGGGCCGCACCAGATCGCGCGGCCGGCAACCATCGGCTACGGCCGTCAAAATCGTAGTCGCGCGGTCCTGCGCCGAAATACCGGTGGTCACCCCGCAGCGGGCTTCTATAGTAACCGTGAAACCTGTCCCAAAGGGTGAGGTATTATTATCCACCATCGGGGGCAGATCCAGGGAATCGCATTTCTCCGCAGTCATGGCGAGGCAAACAAGGCCTTTGCCGTAAGTTGCCATAAAATTGATGGCTTCCGGCGTTACACTTTCAGCCGCCATACAGAGATCGCCCTCGTTTTCACGATCTTTATCATCCACCAGGATGACCATCTTGCCATCTTTGATATCGCGAATGGCTTGTTCTATTGTAAGATGTGGCATGGGTTATTTATCTCCTGAATATTATATTTTATAAAAATCCCGATTTGGCCAGTAATTCCCTATCAATACCGGGAGACCCAGTCGTTTTTTTGCCGCCGGGCACCGTAACGGCCTGAGCGAAGCGTTCGACGTATTTGCCAATCATATCGGTTTCAATGTTAACCGCGTCGCCGTTCTGTTTCATTCCGATGGTGGTTTTTTCGGCTGTATGCGGGATAATGCTAACCGTAATCTGCTCGGGTTCGCAGGCGTTGATGGTCAAGCTGATACCATCAATGGCAATTGACCCTTTGTGGATCATATAGCGCGAAAGCGTCTCCGGCACGCCAATGGTAACAATAACCGCATTTCCCACTTTTTCCCGCTGTTTGATAAAGCCGATACCGTCAACATGTCCCAGAACCAGATGTCCGTCAATGCGGTCGGACAATCGCATTGCCCTTTCGAGGTTTACGCGGTCACCCGGTTTTAAACGCTCAAAAGTGGACACTTCCAGCGTCTCGGAAGAGAGATCCGCTTCAAACCGTCTGAGGTTGACTTTTACAACCGTCAGGCAGGCACCATTGACCGCAATGCTGTCGCCGATCTTGGTTTGGTCCAGTGCGTAATCCGCATCAATGGTCAGGCGCTTTCCCTGGCCGGCAGGACGAATCCCGCTAATGGTGCCCAGACCTTCAATAATTCCGGTAAACATTTTTTGTCCATTGTCCGTTGATCGTTGTCCGTCGTATAAAGTAGCGAATTGTTTTAAGGGTGGGAATTCTCCGATTACGGACGAACAACCAACTCCAATATAATTATTATCTTAAAATATACAACTGACCACTAACCACAAACAACTAACGGATATACCCCTCGATCATTACATCATCGTCAAATCGTTGGACGCGGATATTTTTAATCCGGATGCAGTCTTTCATCCGTTCCGGTCCTGGGCCCCGACAGATTGGAATGCCGTCATCGCCGCCCAGAATTTTGGGCGCATAAAAAAAGAGGACTTTGTCAACAATGCCACTGCTAAATGCCGAGGCGATCACACGGCTCCCCCCCTCGACCAACAGGCTAGTGATACCCATTTTGCCTAACCGATCCATCAAAGCCTGCATTTCAATACCATCTTTGTGAATCGGCAGTTCAATTAAGCGCACTCCTTTTTTTTCAACCGCTCTCCGTTTATTAGCGGGTACCCTATCGCCGGTGACAAGGATCGTATCAGAATTGGAATCCAGCTGCAATATTCTGGCGCTAGGGGAGATGGACAAATGCGTATCCAGGACGATCCGAACAGGATCCAGGCCGTTGCCCGAATCCAGGCGTGTTGTCAAGCTCGGGTCATCGGCGTGAATTGTCCCGATTCCCACCAGAATGGCATCCACGGCATGTCGAAGCTGATGCACGAATTTGCGCGCCTTCTCGCCCGTCACCCACTTGGAATCACCGCTGCGGGTTGCAATACGCCCATCCAGGGTGGCGGCACATTTCAGAAGCACAAAGGGGCGCTTTGTATGAACATATTTTACAAACGCTTCATTCAGTTTTTTAGCGGGTTCTTCACAAACTCCTATATGCACATCGATGCCATGTTTTCTTAATAAAGCAGCCCCGCCGCCGGCTTTGGTATTCGGATCTTCCATCGCTACGACAACCCGCTTAATGCCGGCATCCAGGATTTTGCGGGTGCATGGTGGTGTTCTGCCGGTGTGGTTGCAGGGCTCCAAATTTACGTAAAGTGTAGCGCCTTTTGTCTGCGCACCGGCAGCTTCAATGGCATTAACTTCCGCATGCGCAAGACCGATGGCTTGATGGTATCCGCTACCTATCACTTCACCATCTTTCACCACCACGGCTCCGACCATCGGATTCGGTGAGGTATGGCCCTGCCCCTTCCGGGCAAGGTCTAAGGCCATCCTCATAAAATATTCGTCATCCATTGTATTGTTGCCCAGATGTCAGAAGTCAGATGTCAGCGTACCGAAAACAGAGAACAGAAATAGATCCAATTTGATTTGAAATATGTTAAATCCGATATCTGTCATATGTCTTCTGACCTCTGTTCTCTGACCTCTGGCCTCTGACTTCTGATCTATTGTTGCTGTTTACTGAGCAGGGTTTTAAGTTCAGAGACAAAATCATTGACATCTTTAAATTCCCGGTAAACCGAAGCAAACCGCACATAGGCCACATCGTCAAGCTCATGAAGCATCGTCATGATCTTTTCCCCGAGAAAAGAAGCCGGAATTTCCTTTTCCCCGGTTTCTCTTAAATCCCGTTCGAGATCATCTATAAATTCTTCGATCACGTTTATGCTGATATTTCGCTTTTGGCAGGCTTTCTTCAGTCCCGAACGCACTTTTTCTCTATTGAATACTTCGCGCCGGCCGTCTTTTTTAACGATCATGATAGGAATTTCTTCAATATGCTCGTAAGTTGTAAATCGGCGGCTGCATATGATGCATTCCCGGCGTCTGCGAATAACACTGGCATCTTTACTCAATCTGGAATCGATGACTTTATTATCAATTTCTCCACAATATGGACACTTCATGAGTCTTCTCCCTGCTGCTGGATTACAAGATGTACGAGCTCTATTTCGGCCTCCTTTAACATGTCCTCTGACAATTGATCTGCATAGCCCGAGTGGTAATAGATCGCTTTAATACCCGCATTGATAATCATCTTTGCACAGATAGAACAGGGCAAATTCGTACAATACAGGCTCGCCCCCTTCAGCGAAACGCCATGATAAGCTGCTTGAATAATCGCATTTTGTTCCGCATGAATACCCCGGCATAATTCATGCATTTTCCCGGAATCAACATTTAGCTTTTCCCTTAAACATCCGACTTCGACACAGTGCCGAACACCGGAGGGTGCTCCGTTATAACCGGTCGAAAGGACCCGTTTGTCTTTAACGATAATCGCGCCAACCGACCGCCTCAGACAGGTGGAACGTTTGGCTACAAGCATCGCAATATCCATGAAATAATCTTCCCATGAAGGTCGTGGATTGTCAGGTACCATGAAATTAACTGCCTCCGCATATCCGAATTCAACTCATTATTAGAACCCATTTCAAAAAGGCGTCTAATTATCCCTGTCGGCGTTCCCCCGCCGGTATAAGCGGGGAACTCTGATCCAGCTTTTTGAGATGGGTTTTATCTGGACGGGAAACGCCCCACAAGACGGGCTCAAAAAAGGTTAACTTATGATAATATATTCCAATCGAAATTACCGCAAGAAAAAAAACGGCAAGGCCACATGTGCCCTGCCATTCAAGTAAATTGGCCACATACTCAAACAGGAGAAGTAATCTGGGGGAAGCCACCGGCTTCTATCCAGCAACCAGAAGCGGGAGCCAGCGGTTATTGCTCGGTAAATTTTTTCAAAATCAGGGTTGCATTGGTACCACCGAAGCCAAAAGAGTTGGTCATGGCCACCTTGACCGTGGCCTGACGAGCGGTGTTGGGTACATAATCCAGGTCACATTCTTCGGCCTGATTTTCATAATTAATGGTCGGCGGAATCATATCGTGATACACACTGAGGGCGGTAAACACCGTCTCAATGCCACCGGCGCCGCCCAGCAGATGACCGGTCATCGATTTGGTGGAACTGATCGCCACCTTGTAAGCCTTGTCTTTAAATACCGTTTTGACCGCCCGGGATTCATACAGATCATTGAGTTCGGTGGAGGTCCCATGGGCATTGATATAATCAACGCTGTCATAGCCGATCCCGGCATCATCTAAGGCCGCTTGCATGCAACGCACCGCACCGTCACCATCCGGACACGGTGAGGTCATATGGTAACCGTCTCCGGTCAGGCCGAAACCAACTAACTCGGCATAAATTTTCGCGCCTCTCTCAAGGGCACAATCAAGAGCTTCAAGGATCAAGATGCCGCTGCCTTCACCGATCACAAAACCGTCGCGATCCCGATCAAAAGGTCGCGAAGCTTTTTCGGGTTCATCGTTGCGGGTGGATAAGGCTTTCATCGCATTAAAGCCCGCTACCGCAGTGGCCGATACAACGGCCTCGGTTCCGCCTGTAATCATGGCGTCGACTGTGCCCATTTGAATCATCTTAAAAGAATCCCCGACCGCGTGGGCACCGGCGGCACAGGCAGTGGCAATTGACAGATTCGGCCCTTTGGCCCCAAAGTGGATCGAAATCATTCCCGGTGCCATATTGCCAATCATCATTGGGATGAAAAACGGGCTGACCCTTCTGGGTCCCTTGGTGGCTACATTGAGAATCGTCTCCTCCATAATCCCAAGACCACCCAAACCACAACCGGTAACAACCCCGATCCGGTTTGCATTGTGGCTGTCAATTACAAGACCGGCATCTTCCAACGCCATACGCGTTGCCGCCATTGCATAGGAAATAAAAAGTTCGTTTCGCTTGGCCTCTTTTTTGGGCATAAAATCCTGGGCGTTAAAGCCCTTCACTTCAGCGGCTATTTGGGTATGATAGGCCGATGCATCGAATCGCGTTATTTCAGTTATGCCCGATTTCCCGGCACAAAGAGCCGCCCAGGTCTCTTCGATGCCTATCCCCAACGGGGTAATTAAACCCATCCCTGTAACTACGACTCGCCTGTTCAAAAGACCTCCTGTTCAGTTGGCAAAGTTGTTACCCTGCCCCGTGTCTGAAAAAACCTTAATTTAAACCAGTCTCCTGTTTTGAGGAATGATTAGAAGTGGTCTCAAAACCCCATCTGAGGCCCAATGGCTGCGTTGCCCCGCGAAGCGGGATTTGCATCAATTTTATCACACTGAAGTGCATCACAGGCCTCCGCTAAATGTTCAGATACCCCTGTATGCTGGGAACAACGACTTTCTCGATCGGCCTGCGCCTTTTGAGCACCTTAATTTATAAAATTAGATGCGAAATCCCGCACTGTGCGGGGCCCTTGAACCTGATCTGAAGTTTTGAGACCACTTCTAAACAATTAAGAAAATATCTGCCTACTGTGCTTTAATATAATCAATGGCATCCTTAACGGTTGTAATTTGCTCGGCATCCTCATCTGAAATGTCCGCATCAAATTCCTCTTCCATGGACATAATCAACTCAACAAGATCAAGTGAATCTGCTCCCAAATCATCTACAAACGAAGCTTCAGGAACAACTTCTTCCAAATCAACACTGAGTTTTTCGGCAATGATCTTTTTTACTCTCTCTTCAACAGACATTAGATTTTCCTCCTTACCCGGTCAAGCCGGTCAAAAATAATTTTGATTGCAAGTTTAGATCGTGCCAAAGAGCAAGGCGCGCTCAGGCAAAAAAGCGGAGCGCACACGCTAGTACGTGAGCATTTTTGGCCTGAGCGGAACGCGGCTATTTGGTGCGGGATGAATTTTTGAATCCGCTTTTACATGTACATCCCGCCCGTGACATGTATCACCTGGCCGGTGATATAAGCAGCCCTATCTGAAGCCAAAAATGTAATGGCATCGGCCACATCCTGGGGAGTTCCAGCTCTTTGTAAGGGTATCATGGCAAGCATGGCTTCTTTGACTTTATCAGACAGTACGGCCGTCATATCGGTTTCTATAAATCCCGGCGCAACGGCGTTTACGGTGATGCCTCTGGCACCGAGTTCCTTGGCCACCGTTTTTGTAAGGCCAATCATACCGGCTTTTGAGGCCACATAATTGGCCTGACCGGGATTGCCCATTACCCCCACCACCGAGGCCAGATTGATAATCCTGCCAGAACGCTGCTTGACCATTATTTTAGAGACCGCCTTGATACAGTTAAAGGCGCTTTTAAGATTAACGCTGATCACAGCATCCCAGTCTTCTTCTTTCATTCGCATGATCAGGCCGTCACGTGTGATCCCGGCATTGTTGACCAGTACGTCAATTTGGCCGTATTTTTCAAAGACACCTTCAATCCATTCTGATACGGACATGCTGTCGGCGACGTCGATCTTTTCAAAGGAAGCTTCGGATCCTAACGCTTTTGCGGCGGCTTCGCCCGCTTCCGGATTGACATCGCAGATCGCGACTCTGGCACCTTCTTTCGCAAAGTTTTCGGCGGTGACCCGACCGATTCCAGCAGCACCTCCGGTGACCATCACCACTTTGTTTTTAAATCGCAAGTTGGCCTCCCTTCACGCCAAAATATACATAATTGAGCGGCAAACGCTCAATTATGTGTTAACGATCAAATATTATGTCAGCGGCACGGTTCATGTCCGGAATAATGTTCTGATAGCTTTCCGCCAGCGCTGAATGCGCTGTTTCCGCCAGAAATGCCGATACCTGCTCGGAATCAAAAACGCCGGAACCCAGCAAAATTTTTAAGATATTACCGGAAACCAGTTCGGCGATTTCATTGGCGAACAGTCGCGAGAAAAGGCATATTTTTTCAGCTTCCGGATTATTTTCACGACTCACGGCAGCAGCCTTCCGCGCCAGGCTGGCGGCTACCTCCACATGCATCATCATGTCGGCCAGAGCAAACATAACATACTGTTCACGGGTCAAGCGATGATCATTGACCAAAAAAATGGTTTTGTTTAATGCGCGCGCCGCCAGACCGATATAGCGGCCGCCCGCACCGCCGCATTGATTGTCAAGCTTGTCCATTTCTTCGGCCAGGCCGTCGTAATAGCCCCCTTTTGTTTTACGCGTTTTTTTCCAGCGGAACGTGCTGATGATGTTTTGCTGGATTTCACTGGTACCCTCGTAAATGCAGGTAATTTTGACATCTCTTTTTATTTTTTCAACGCCATATTCGGTGATATATCCATATCCGCCTAATGCCTGCATGGCATCATCGGCCGCCTTATTGGCGGATTCGGTTGCAAAAAGCTTGGCAATGGAACCCTCGACTTCAAGGTCCTGCTCGCCGGCATCCAGTCTTATGGCCACCTCATCAATATAAGTTGCCGCCGCTGTCAGCCGAACGGCATGCGGTACAACCAGCTTGTGGGTGTAGCCCTGCTTTTCCGAGAGCGGTGTTTTGAATTGAATCCGTGCTTTGGCATACGGAATGACGATATCCAGAGCAGCTTCACCGCCGCCCAGCGCCATGGAAGCCACCATCAGTCGGGTGTACCCGAATACCTTGCTGGCCTGTTTGAGTCCCTGACCCGTGACACCGCCGATGACGTTTTCCACCGGCACAAAAACATCGGTAAATGTCAGCGGCGATGTATTTGAGGCACGGATTCCATGCTTTTCTTCGCCTTTTCCGCGAATATAACCCTCTGTGTCTTTTTCAATGATAAAAAAGGTTGCCCCCTCGG
>WOR8_10000758_pt1 | contig 36671 bp, 35 predicted proteins | sample DeeMarSeWOR38_10_FD_19890 | JGI IMG/M metagenome (IMG submission 19890) | reverse complement strand
TATCAAATACCATGATGGTGCGATTTATGTCACCTGTAGGGATCAATTAACAATACTTCATGACCTTAATGGTGATGGGGAAACCGATTATTACGAAAGTTTTAACAGTGACCATCAGGTAACAGAGCATTTTCATGAGTTTGCGATGGGATTGCAGACAGATACTGAAGGCAATTTCTATTATGCCAAGAGTGCCAGACATGCCAGGGATGCACTGGTCCCGCAGCATGGAACCCTTTTGAAAGTCAGTGCAGATGGATCAAAAACGGAAATAGTAGCCTACGGATTTCGGGCGGCAAATGGGGTGTGTATTAATCCGGACGGCACATTTATCGTCACTGACCAGGAAGGTCACTGGACACCAATGAACCGTATTAACTGGGTGGAGCCCGGAAAATTTTATGGTAATATTTACGGATATGGTGCCCCTGAAGATGTATCTGATGAGGCGATGGAACAACCGCTCTGTTGGGTGGATATGAAATATGACCGCTCTCCGGCTGAATTATTGTGGGCGGATAGCGAGCAATGGGGACCTCTAAATGGCAGCTTATTAAGCCTGTCATATGGATATGGAAAAATTTTTGTTGTCCTGATTCAGGATGTCGCAGGGAAAAAACAAGGAGGAATTGTTGAACTGCCCGTTCCGCAATTCCCAACTGGAATAATGCGTGGGCGGTTTAGTCCTAAAGACGGGCAGTTCTATCTGTGTGGGATGTCCGGATGGTCGACCAGTCAAATGATACAGGTGGGAGGTATTTACAGAACCCGTTATACGGGAAAACCACTCAATCTGCCGCTCAAACTGGAAGCGCTTCAATCAGGAATACAGCTCACTTTTTCAGATGACCTGGATAAAGAAGCAGCAACAAATATTGATAATTATACGATTTCTACCTGGGATCTAAAACGGACCAGTGATTATGGTTCCGATCGATATAATGAGAAAGAACTTGAAATCAGCGTTGCGACATTGTTAGATGATGAAAAAACAGTACATATTCAGCTGCCTGATATTGAGCCCACCTGGGTGATGGAAATTAAATACAAATTACTGGATTCAGAGGGTACAACAGTCGAAGGTGTTGTCCAGAATACTATCTATGAATTAGCTCCGACTAGGTTAGCGCTTGACTGATAAATTGAGGCCCAATACTATGCGGACAGAAGTGGACATCAGCCAGAGAATCAAAAAGACACAGTTTAATCTGTTTAGATAGGTAAAATTTACATAGGGTGACTGAAAAGACCACAGATTACACGGATGAAACGGATTCACACGGATTTTTTAGCTAGGTTTTCTTTAATGTCATTTCGAGGCTCCGCCTGTTGGCAAAGACGAGAAATCTGAAATCTTTGTTAAATTTAAGATTACTCGTCCCCGTGAAGCGGGGTCTCGGAATGACCGAAAGGACACATTAGTAATTTCATCCGTGGAAATCCGTTTCATCCGTGTAATCCGTGGTCTATTATTTTTTCGGTTGGTGGCGTTCAGAAAGGATAGCATTTATCTCGCTCAGGGATACGCCCTTAACCTGCATCAGTACCAATAAATGATAGAGTAAATCCGCAACTTCGTTTTTGAATTCATCCTCACTTTCCTGCAAAGCAGCAATGATCACTTCTGTCGCTTCCTCTCCAACCTTTTGACTGATTTTATTGATTCCTCTTGATAATAGCTTTGCTGTATAGGATTTTTCCGGACTGGCTGTTTTCCGATCCTCAATAATTTTTTCAAGAATGGGGAGAAAATTATCCATAGATTGGTTCATCTCATCAAAGCAGGTATCATTCCCGGTATGACAAACCGGACCGGTTGGTTTGGCTTTAATCAATAGCGTGTCGTAATCGCAATCCACCCGGATATCTTGAACTATGAGTTCATTTCCTGATGTTTCACCTTTGGTCCATAATTCCTGTCGGCTGCGGCTGAAAAAAGTTACTTTTTTCTCTTCAACGGTTTTATGATAAGCTTCCTCGTTCATATATCCAAGCATAAGCACCTTACTTGTCTCAGAATCCTGTATTATCGCCGGTATTAGGCTGTTCCCTTTTGAAAAATCAATCTTCATACTCTCACCACAATATTATTCTCTTTTAAATATTGCTTTAACTCCGGAATCGGAATCTCGGAAAAGTGAAAAATACTCGCTGCTAAAGCAGCGTCCGCTTTGCCTTTGGTAAAAACATCAATAAAATGATGATGCGTCCCTGCGCCACCGGAGGCAATAATCGGAACCGGTAACGTCTCGGACATGTGACAGGTTATATCAAGTGCATAACCGTTTTTGGTCCCATCATGATTCATCGATGTCAGGAGAATCTCCCCGGCGCCCCGTTCAACAGCCTCAATCGCCCATTCCATGGCCTTTCTTTCTGTAGGAGTCCTTCCGCCGTGAACATAGACAAACCAGTCGTTATTCTCATTCTTTGCATCAATTGCCAGAACCACACACTGGCTTCCAAAACGATTGGCGAGAACGTCAATCAATGCCGGATTGGCAACAGCTGCAGAATTGACGGTTATTTTATCTGCACCGGCATCAAGCAGTCGTGAGACATCATCTTCTGAACGAATACCACCACCCACCGTAAAGGGAATATTCACATTGTGGGCAATTTTTTCCACAAGCAGAGCGAAGGTTTGCCGATCTTCAATGGTTGCTGTAATATCGAGAAATACTAGTTCGTCCGCCCCCTGTTCAACATAGGATTTTCCCAATTCCACAGGATCACCGGCATCCCGGATATCCACAAAATTAACACCTTTTACGGTCTGCCCGTCACGGATATCAAGACAGGGTACAATTCGTTTGGTCAGCATAAATAATCCTTTAGATCCTCAATCTCTATTAATCCCTCATATAGGGCTTTACCGATGATCACGCCATTGACGCCGATCTGATCCAGACTTTCAATCTCATTGATACTGGTAACACCTCCACTGGCAATTAAAAACAATTGAGGGAGTTTTTGTTTGATTGCCCGGTACATATTTAGATTTGAACCCTGGAGCAAACCATCTTTAGTAACATCTGTGCAAATTGCTGTGCGAATTCCTCTGTCCACATATTTGTACAGAAACCGATGAAGATCAATGTCTGTAACTTCCTGCCAACCTGATACGGCGATTTTACCCTCTTTACTATCTGCTCCAAGAATTATTTTTTTACTGCCATACTCTTCAAGCCAGGATAATACCATTGCCTCATCACGCACAGCAATACTTCCTGCAGTAATTTGATGAGCACCGTAATCAAAGGCTGCTTTCAAATCTGTCGTACTCTGAATCCCACCACCAAAATCAATTTGTAAATCCGTTTTCGAGGCAATTTTTTCGAGAATAGCGTGGTTGATAATTCTTTTCTGTTGCGCACCGTCCAAATCGACTAAATGAAGATGGGTAACACCCGCTTGCTGAAAACGCAAGGCTACATTTACCGGATCCTCATCATAAATCTTTTTACGGTTAAAATCACCTTCGGAAAGGCGAACGCATTTACCGTCAATAATATCGATAGCAGGAATAATTCGTAAAAAATTTTTGAGTATTTTTTCTCCAACCGGGCCACTTTTTTCCGGATGGAATTGTACAGCAAAATAATTATCCTTTTCAAGTGCAGATGAAAAATCCACGATATAATCCGTCATTGCAGAGGCAGCTTTGGTCCTTTCTGCAAAATAACTATGAACAAAATATACATAACTTCTGTCGGCGATATTTTTAAATAACGGTCCTTTTAAGTTTGTAATGGTATTCCAGCCCATATGCGGGACCTTTTTTTGGGGAGGAAATCGACGAACCCAGGAATCAAATAAGCCGAGGCATTCCGTATTGTTTTCATCTGAGTGCTGACACATCAATTGCAATCCGAGACAAATTCCCAGAACGGGCATCTTTAAATCGAGCAGTAATTTATCCAACGCTCTTGCTTTCAGATATGCCATCGCACTGCTGGCCTCGCCTACACCAGGGAAGATCACCTTATCAGCGCGGGTAATCACCAGAGGATCATCTGTTACCTGAGGGATCAATCCCAGGCGCTCGAGGGCAATTCTAACCGACTGTATATTACCGGCATTGTATTTAACAACGGCAACTTTCATAATGTGCCCTTCGTGCTCGGCACACCAGTTTCTTTACTGCTCTTTCTGATTGCATTTTTAATTGCCCTGGCGAATCCTTTAAATACCGCTTCGATTTTATGGTGATCATTATTGCCCTTAGCAGATATGTAAAGATTACACCTCGCATAATCACAAAAAGACTTAAAAAAGTGTTCAAAGAGAGTACTGTCAATGGAACCAATTTTTTTTGAATTGAATTTGACTTTCCATACCAAATATGAGCGGCCTGAAAAATCTATGGCGACTTCTGCCCGCGATTCATCCATCGGCAGTAAAAATCCGTACCGCTCAATTTTTAGTTTTTTCCCAAGGGCCTGATTGAATGCTTTCCCCAAGACAATCCCCACATCCTCTACTGTGTGATGTTCATCGACATGCAGATCACCCTTGATCTCTGCCTCCAGGTCGACACCACTATGTTTGGCAAATAGCTCCATCATATGATTAAGGAGACCAAGATTGCTTTTTATTCTGGATTTTCCCTTGCCATCCAGATTTACATAGATACGAATATCAGTTTCATTGGTTTTGCGATGAACCTCAACCTTTCGCGGTTGGTGTATAAGAAACTGACAGATCTCACTCCAGTCAGTTGTGGTTAACACTGCATCTTTATGAGGCTTCGGGTTAATATAAATGGCCTGACAATTCAGATTTTTGGCTAATTTTAAATCAGTTATTCTGTCTCCAATAACAAAAGATTGACCCAGATCATAATCACCGTTTATATATTTATGAAGCATGCCTGTTCCTGGTTTGCGTGTAGGCGCTTTCTGTTCAGGCAGTGTCGGATCAATAAGTATATCATCAAATATGATGTCCTCACTGGCCAGTATTTTCAACATTAAATCGTGAACAGGTTTGAATGTCCTCATCGGAAACAATTTTGTACCAAGTCCATCCTGATTGGATACCATGACCAGCTCATATTCTGTTTCTGCTGCGATCTTATGTAAAGCTGATATTACACCCGGAACAAAGTCCATCTTTTTAAAAGAATCAACCTGTTCATCGGGAGGTTCAATGAGAATGGTCCCATCACGATCAATAAACAATGCTTTTTTCATTTTATACATCCAACATTTTTAATTCATTAAGCAGATTCTTGTTTTCCTTCTCCATGCCGACGGTAATCCGGATGCAGTTTTCACAATGTATCAGATTCGAGCGGTTTCTAACAATAATTTTCTTTTCCAAAAGCTTCTCATGAATAAATCGTGCATCGGTTACCCGGACCAACAAAAAATTTGCAGCCGAGGGAAAGACTTTTTCAACAAGGTTGAGTTTCCTTAATTCATCTTCTAAATATGATCGCTGCCCGATTATCTCGGAAGTCATTTTATCCTTGAGTTCACTATTTTTTAGCGCATCGATGGCTAGCTGCTGGGTGACACCACTCAGATTATAGGGATATTTGATATTATTAAAGACGGTGATAATTTTTTCATCGGCAAAAGCCATTCCAAGTCGCAAGTTAGCTAAACCCCAGGCTTTTGAAAACGTCTGTAAAACGATCAGATTTTTATATCTGTCAAGAGATTTTATCCAGCTCTTCGCTGAAGAAAAATCAATGTAAGCTTCATCAATAATAACAACTCCTTGAAACTCAGTTAACAGTCTTTCAATGTCATCAAAGTTGAGATCGTTTGCTGTCGGATTATTGGGTGTACAAAGAAAAATCAGTTTAGTCTTTGCCTTGGTTGCATTTAGAATACCGTTCAAATCTAATGCAAATTGAGACGTGAGTGGTACTTCTATTTTTTTCACATCGTTAATCTGGGCAAAAACCGAATAAACCCCATAAGTCGGAGGACAAATAATTAGTTCATCCTCTCTCGGTTCACAAAAGGCGCGAATAATTAAATCAATTGCCTCATCGCTTCCATTTCCTAAGAAAATATTTTTTACTTGCACCCCTTTTATTCTTGAGATTTCGCTTTTTAATTCGGTATGAAGTGGATCCGGATAACGATTAAAACCCTCAGCAAGAACCGATCCGATACTGTTTTCATTGGCATCGAGAAAGATGGCATCTTTACCTGTATATTCAAGACGTGCTGAATGATATGGCTTTAGTGTACGGATATTCTTTCGTAACAAATCATCAATCATTTTTTTCTCTTATATGACTGAGCCTAACATCGACAGCCTGACTGTGCGCAGTAAGATTTTCTGCTTCAGCCATTTTTTGTATGGTTGGTCCCAATTTCTCTAATCCTTCACCGGAAATATCCTGAAATGTGATGCTTTTTTGGAAACTATCCAGAGAAACCCCTCCATACATACGGGCATAGTGATTTGTTGGCAATGTATGATTTGTGCCGGATGCATAATCTCCTGCAGATTCAGGTGTATAGAGTCCTAAAAAGACAGAGCCGGCATTTTTAACCTGAGTGGCAAGTCTCTGAGGATCAGAGACCATTAATATGAGATGCTCCGGGGCATAGACATTGATCAGATTCATGGCTGTGTTCATATTCTCAACCAGAATGAGTTTACTGTTTGACAGAGATTTTTCTGCCAGTTCACGACGAGGTAGGGTCTTTAGCTGCATTTCTAATTCGTTTTGAACCTTGTCGATTAAATATTCTTCTGTTGTGACTAATAATACCTGACTGTCCGGGCCATGTTCAGCCTGAGAAAGAAGGTCGGCAGCAATAAATGCAGGATTCGCAACCTGATCGGCAACAATTGCTACTTCAGACGGACCGGCCGGCATATCAATGGCAACCCCTTCCATCTGTGCTAATTGTTTGGCCACCGTAACGTATTGATTACCGGGCCCGAAAATTTTATAGACCTTGGGAATTGTTTCCGTTCCGAATGTCATGGCAGCGATTGCCTGTGCTCCTCCGGTTTTGTATACTTTTTTTATTCCCAGTTCTTTCGCCACATATAAAATGGTGTGATCAACGGTTCCCTCGGCTGTCGGGGGCGTACAGACAACAATTTCTTTGCAACCGGCCAATCGGGCCGGGATACCCAGCATAAGAAGGGTAGAAAAAAGCGGAGCGGAACCACCGGGTATATATAACCCTACCTTTTCAATAGCTGTACTTTTTGTCCAACATTTGACGCCGGGCATCGTCTCAATTATTTTATCAGATTGAGCCTGACTGCTATGAAACTTTTCAATATTTTTTTTAGCAACTTTTAGAGCGTTTTTCAGATCCTCAGCAATACGAGTCGTTGCCTGTTCAAATTCTTCCTCTGAAACCTGAAAATTATCAATCTCAACCCGGTCAAATTCTTTTGAATATCTCTTTAAAGCAGCATCACCGTCACTGCGAACCATTTCAAGGATGGTGACGACAGTAACTTCCAGCTGGCCGCGATCCAGCTCCGGCCGACGGGATAATTCTTCAAATGTTTCAGGTTTGGGGTATTTTATAATTATCATATTCTATCTTTTGTTTGAAACCACGGAAGGACACGGAAATACACAGAAAAATAACAAGTAATTTATCAACATAAATTAAATTCCGTGATTTGTTGTTACATGATTATTGTTTTTCCTCTCTCCTCAAAGGAGAGAGGGTAAGGGGGTGAGGTCCGTTGTAAACATCAGAGTAATGATAATTTTCGAATTATCAAATAACTCATCCCCCAGCCCCTTCTCTTTTAAAGAGAAGGGGGCAGAATAAACACCGTTACACAATCATCTTCTCAATGGGAATGACTAGAATCCCCTCTGCACCTGCCTTTTTCAGGTTCTCGATCTGCTCCCAGAAATCATCCTCACGGATGACTGAATGGATCGAACTCCATCCTTCATCTGCCAGAGGGATAACTGTCGGGCTTTTCATTCCTGGCAGGATTTTACTGATTTTCCTGATCGCCGAATTGGGTGTATTCAATAATATATATTTATAGTTTGTTGCCTGGTTGACGGCCCGGATCCGGAACAATAAATCATCGAGAATTTTCTGTTTTTTCTTAGTTATATTTGGATGATGAATAAGAACGGCTTCTGAGTGCAGGACAGTATCGACTTCCTTCAAACCGTTGCTCAGCAATGTGCTACCGGTACTGACAATATCAAAAATCGCATCGGCCATTCCGATTCCCGGTGCAATCTCTACAGATCCGTTAATTTCATGAATTGATGCTTTGACCCCCTGACTGCGCAAATATTTTTTAAGTATATTTGGATAAGAGGTGGCGATCTTCAGATTATTTAAATCCTTAACGGATCGAAAGGATTTTTGTTTTGGAAATGATATCGATAACCGGCATTTGGCAAATCCAAGCTTTTCAGCAAGGATCAGCTTTTTATTTTTTTCTCTGTAAATATTTTCGCCGACAATACCGGCATCAGCCGCACCGTCATCAATACACTCCGGGATGTCATCATCCCTTAAAAACAGGACTTGTAACGGGAAGTTTTTAGCCTGCGTCTTGAGACGATGATGACCACCATTATCAAAGGAAAATCCACATTCTTTAAAAAGATGGATGGTGCTATCATGAAGCCGGCCTGATTTCTGAATTGCTATCGTTAACATATTTCTCCCATTCAAAATCTAAAAAGAACACACATATTGCGGATCACCGCAGATTTTTATGGAACCACGGAAACACACGGAATAACACAGAAATATAAGAAAGTTATTATTTAATTATTCATTATCCTTATTCCGTGTAATTTCTGTGTTCTTCCGTTGTTTCTATTTATAATAAAAAAACCCGATTCGCTTGAACCGGGTTTGTTTATGACAGTATACGCTGATGATCTGCTAGTTTAATAAACAAACCCTTTTTTTCATGAACCAATGATGATGTTGTTGTACATTATTAATCATAAGATAACCGGTCGTGTTTATAATTATGAAATTAATATAGGTCCAATTGTATAAAAATCCAAGAAAATTTTTATACATAAGAAAACCAAATTTAAAACGGATATGTTACAATTTATTTTAGATATGTAGTCAACCATTCATGAACGGTTTTCCACCAGAGTTGCGCATTCTTTGGTTTTCGCACGAAATGATCTTCATCCGGGAAAAATAACAAACGTGAAGGAACGTTTTGACGTTGCAGTGCTGTAAAAAACTGCAAGCCTTGCGTATAAGGTACTCTGTAATCGTGCTCCCCATGGATGACCAGGGTAGGAGTTTTAAAATTAGCAGCCAACCTGGAAGGAGACCACTTATGATACACGGATCCGGCCTGCCAGGGAACACCTCCCATTTCCCATTCAGGAAACCACAGTTCTTCTGTGGAACCCCACATACTAACCTGGTCATAGACGCCATCGTGAGAAATGAGACATTTATATGGATTTTCGTTTCCGGCGATCCAGTTGATCATAAATCCACCGTAAGAAGCCCCTGCTGCCCCAAGTCGATCCGGATCTATAAATTCATAATGTTTAATGACAAATTCTGTTCCCTTGACGAGATCTTCATAAGGTAGATCACCCCAATGCTTTGAAATACTATCTGTAAACTTTTGACCATAACCTCTACTACCATGAAAATTAATGTAGTAGACAACATAACCCTGAGAGGCAAACATCTGATAATTCCAACGATAGTGCCATTCATTACTCCACATGCCCTGTGGTCCGCCATGAATCAGATGAACAGCAGGGTATCTTTTTCCTTCCTCAAACAAAGGTGGTTTCATAATAAAACCATGAACACTGTCGCCCTGAGCACCGATAAACCAAAAGTCCTCATAGTCTGGTAAATCAAATTTTTCGAGGAGTTCATCATTAAAGCGGGTCAACTTAGAAGACCCATTGGTTTCTGTATTATAGGAGAAAATCTCATACGGCATTTTATTTGTTTGTTCGGAATATACCAGAAAATTATCATCTAATAATTGTACACCATGTACGTTGTGACCTTTTAAAACGGATTCAATGGAGGAATTCTCTATAGATACTCGGAAAATCGAGTTATTTCCTGCATCCTCAGCTGTAAAATAAAGTGTTTTACTATCCATCGTCCACAATATCTCTCCGACAGATAAATGAAAATCGATAGTTAATTCCCGGGTCTTCTTCGTTTCCCGATTGTAAAGCATAATACGTTGACGGTCTGCTTCAAATCCTGCCCGTTCCATAGAAAGATAAGCGATATATTTTCCGTCAGGTGAGTATTGCGGATTGTTATCATTGCCATCACTGATACTGATACGAACAGGAGTTGATCCATCTGCAGAGATTGTGAACAGATCATTATTGGTACTGATAGCAATTTCTGTATCCATATTTGTCACATAACATATTTCTTTGCCATCTGGAGAGAATGTATAATCATGGCCACTGCCGAGGGAAATCGGCGGTGTGTGATAAGGGCCCGGTGTCAGATCTTTAACTGTTTTGTCGTTGAGTGATAAGAGAAATAAATGTGAGTATTGGCCTTCCAGCCAGGCATTCCAATGCCTGTACATTAATCCGTCGATCACTCTTGCTTTAACCGGATCATTTTTATGTTCCTCACCTTTTTGTTTTATACAGTCTTCATCCTGGCAATCAGGAAATATTTTACGGACAAATAAGATGTGCGATTCATCAGGAGACAGGACAAAACCGTCTATGTCGCCATAAACATCAGTGACTTGCCGGGCATCTCCGCCATCAAGGGCAATTTTATAGATTTGGCTTGAACCGGAACGACTGCTCAGAAAATAGAGTGACTTAGAATCCGGAGAAAAAACGGGATTAAGGCTGGCTGAAGAGTGTGATGTTAACTGTTTTTTGTTAGCTCCGTCTTTGTCCATTATCCATATTTGGGTTGTATAATTGTTGTTTTCTACGTTGGCTTGTTTTACAGTAAAAGCAATTTTTTGACTGTTAGCAGAAACAACCGGCGCTCCCAATCTATATGTTGTAAAAAAGTCCTCAAATGTAATAGCATTATGTTCTGCGCAGAGGGTAACAGCACCCAATAAAGTGATTAATAGAACAGTTAAACGAAACTTCACAAGATCCTCCTGAAAATTATAAACATCTTTCAATCGTAAAATAGGTCTGAAAATTACTGTTATTTTATAAACAATAAATTTATGTTTTTTGCACTTTTAAAACAAAAGAAATGAAATATTTTACGCTGATTATCATTTGGAGATATGCACAATTTTTCCAATCACTTGAATAATTTCAAAAATCTTAGTAGAGTAATATATCTGGCATCTAGGAGATTACCTAAAAACGTAATAAGTAAAAAGGAAAAACGAAAAAGGAAAAAGTAATACTATTTTTCTCATATAATTTTCTTTTTACTTTTAACTTTTGCCTTTTTACTTTTTTTCCACATAATATAAATTTGCTAAGGAGCAATATGGAAATTCTGGGAATTGATATCGGCGGTTCCGGTATTAAAGGTGCACCGGTTGATATTGAGGCAGGTAAATTAACGGTAGAAAGAAAAAGAATTCCAACTCCTGTACCTTCAACACCAATCAAAGTTGCTGAGACGCTAAAAGAATTGATTGACCATTTTGATTGGGCAGGTCCGGTTGGTTGCGGTTTTCCGGCTGTGGTTCACGATGGTAATATTTTTACAGCTTCGAATATAGATAAAAACTGGATCGGTACGGATGCCGTCAGATTATTCAAGAAAACAACGGGATGTGAGTTCAGTATAATTAATGATGCAGATGCCGCAGGGGTTGCAGAAATGGAGTTTGGGGCGGGAAAAGATCATCGAGGTGTTGTTTTCATCATTACAGTCGGCACCGGAATTGGAACCGCACTGTTTAGCAAGAGGAAACTCGTGCCAAATACAGAGCTTGGACATTTAATGATGTATGGTATGATTGCCGAACGCTACATGTCTGATGCGGTGCGGAAAAATGAAGATTTATCCTGGAAAAAGTGGAGTAAAAGATTTAATGAATATCTAAATGAAATTGAAAGACTCTTCTGGCCTGATCTGATTATTATTGGGGGCGGTGCCAGCAAAAAACATTCTAAATTTTTTCACTATCTGGATACAAAAACAAAAATTGCTGCCGCCCACCTCCGTAATGAGGCTGGTATGATTGGGGCAGCGATGGCTACAAAATATATATAAGGGATGATCACTTTTTTTAAAGACTTTATAATAAAACTGAATATGAAAGTATCATAATGTCTCAAACGGAATATGAACTGCTCAATGAAATTCTTCGGGCTTATCGTAAATCCGAGGTTCTTTTTGTCGCCCATGAACTGGGCATTTTAGATAAAATCGGTCAACAGCCAACTGATAGTGATACACTGGCAAAAGATCTTGAATTGTCAAAAAATGGTATAGAAAGACTTCTTTCCGCTCTGTGTGCCATTGGGATTGTTATTAAAGAGAAAGAACATTATACTCTTTCCGTTGATTTCCAGCCGTACCTAGATCCGGATTCAACAGATTATATCGGCGGACTAATCAATCATGAAATCCATTTGCATAAAAGATGGAATAAATTGTCTGAAAGTGTTAGATCCGGGAAACCGGTAAAACAAAGCGATGAACCATCAGGAGCGGCAGATACACAACGTTTTATTGATGCAATGGCTGTTATTGGGAATAGAACAGCTCCGATTTTAATGAAAAAAATCGTATTTCAAGGAAACGAATATTTGCTTGATTTAGGCGGGGGTCCCGGAAAATATATTAAATCATTTTGTGAAACATACCCTGATATGCAGGTCACATTATTTGATCAGCCAGATACGATCCGTGTCGCACAGACCAATCTTTCAAACAATCAACATTTTAAGAACATGCAATTTATCAGTGGAGATATTCTTAAGGATAACCTGGGTGAAAACTATGATGTAATATTTAGCTCGAATGTTATTCACATATTCGGGCCTGAGGATGTTCAAATCATCTTTGATAAATGTCACCGGGCATTAAAACCGGGGGGGCGCCTGTTAATTAAAGATTTCTTTTTGAATGATGACTATACCGGACCGGAATTTTCAACTCTTTTTTCTCTGCACATGTTGCTTTCGACGGATGGGGGTAAATGCTATTCCGAAAAGGAAATGATATCACTGATGGAAGATTCAAATTTATCATATGGCCAGTCTGTAAAGCTGACGGAGAGCAGTGTTGTCATTGAAGCCTTTAAATAAATATGTTTCATGATGATGGTGTCATATAACAGGAGAAGACTAATTATTTGACAGGATAACAGGATAATCTTGTTATCCTGTCTAAATATAAAAATCGACACGTAGTCAAATGATAATACCTTATGATAAATTTTAAAGATAAAACAGTTATTGTGACGGGTGGAAGTCGTGGTATTGGTGCCGCGACGGTGGAACTTTTTGCTGAGCTCGGGGCAAATGTTGCATTTGTATATCACTCAAATCATGGAGCAGCGAAAGAGGTTCTCACAAAAGTTCAAAAATTTTCTGCAACGTCATACTGTCAATCGGTTGATATTACAAATTATGATGAGGTGAAAAAATTTGTAAATGAGATGATTTTAAAATATTCACAGATTGATATTCTTGTCAATAATGCCGGAATCTGGGAATATGGTTCTATTGAAAAAATGTCTGTTGATGACTGGAAAAGGACAATTGATATCAACCTTCATAGTGTCTTCTACTTCACAAAGACAATTGTGAATCACATGAAAAATAAAAAGATTTCCGGAAAAATAGTCAATATCGCATCGACAGCCGGACAGCGGGGAGAAGCTTATCATTCCCACTATGCCGCCAGCAAAGGAGCAATCATCAGTTTTACAAAATCGTTGGCCAGCGAATTGGGTCCTTCAGGAATCACAGTTAATTGTGTTGCACCTGGTTGGGTGGCTACCGATATGTCAAAAGAGGCAATCGAAAATGATAATAACAAAATTATTGAAGTCATTCCCTTGGGAAAAATTCCCTGTGCAGAAAATATTGCCAAACCCATAGTTTTTCTCGCTTCTGACTGGGCAGAAGCGATAACAGGAGAAATATTAAATGTAAATTCGGGAAGCGTTCTTTGCGGGTAAAATATTTTCCATTGTAGCGAGGCGATTAATCGCGTCCCTACTTAGACAGGATCAATAAATATTTTATAAAAGAGGTTTTTATGAATCGGGATCAGGCTTTAGAAATACTGTTTGAATATACAGAGACTGAAAGTTTAAGAAAGCATGCGTTTGCGGTGGAATCAGCCATGCGCGCCTATGCGAAAAAGTACGATGAGGATGAAGAATTATGGGGAGCTGTTGGACTGATACACGATTTTGATTATGAAAAATTTCCTGATGAGCATCCCATGAGAGGAAGCGAAATCCTGGCAGAAAAAGGCATATCAGAAGAATTAAGAACAGTGATCCTCGGACATGCGGAGTTTACGGGTGTCAGTCGGGATAGTCTAATGGCGAAAGTGTTATACGCTGTGGATGAATTGTGTGGATTTATCATCGCCGTCACATTGGTAAGACCAACAAAATCTGTCGGTGAAGTCTCTGTGAAATCAGTAAAGAAAAAAATGAAGGACAAAAGATTTGCCGCAAAAGTAAATCGGGAAGAGATAAGAAAGGGTGCGGAAGAATTAGGTGTTGACTTTGAGGAGCACGTTTCCTTTGTCGTACAGGCACTCGTTCCGGTAGCAACGGAGCTAGGGTTAAATCCATAATATTTATTTAAGAAAAATCAGGATTCTTAACCACAGAGAGCTCAGAGAATTGCTATGTGAACTCTATTAAATTATTACATTTAAATTATATTATAATCGAGAAGGAAGTAACAAAGAGTAAAGTCTGATGATAAATTGAAATTGAGCAATAAGGATCATAAAAACATCTAAGTTTAATTAATATAGTAATTGAATCTAAATAGAGATCACAGAGATAAATTAATCTCAATTATTAACCAAAATTGAGTTTGTATTTTACTCTGTGCTCTCTGTGGTTTAATCTAAATCTGTGGATAAATGAGTATTGGATTTATATATGTATCGGGATGAATTAACAAATTACTTGGCAAATTACTTGCGTGTAGATGAATATAAGGATGATTGTCCTAACGGATTACAGGTAGAGGGTACGAAAGAGATCAGGAAGATTGTTACAGGTGTCAGTGCATCTGTAGAATTGTTTGAAATCGCCAAAGAACAGAAAGCCGATACAATTATTGTTCATCATGGATTGATCTGGTATTTCGAAAGACCCCTCTATAAGGGCGGATATCGGGAGCGGATTCGCCTTCTGTTCGAGAATAATATGAACTTATTTGGATTCCACCTACCTCTCGACGCTCATGAAGAAATTGGCAATAATGCGCAACTTTGCCGCAAACTAAAAGTTGAAAATATGAGGCCATTTGGTGACATAAAGGGCCAGTATATAGGCATGAAAGGGGAAATTACAAAAACCGATAAAAGAGTATTTTTTGACCAGATAGAACAAGTAGTGGGCCGCACTCCACTGGTCTTTGATTACGGTCCCGATCTTATTGAAAAGATTGGCGTTATTAGCGGGGGTGCGCAGAAATATTTTAACCAGGCCGTTTCAGCTGGATTGGATGTTTATTTGACGGGCGAGGTCAGCGAACATATCATGCATTATGCAAAAGAAGAGAACATACACTTTGTCTCTGCCGGTCATTACGCGACAGAAAAATTTGGCATTATTGCCCTGGGAAAGATACTTGAAGAACACTTTGATGTCGAGGTGAGTTTTATCGATATAAATAATCCGGTTTAAAAAAAGTCAAAAGTCAAAGGTCAGATGTCAAATGTCAAACGTGAATCACCAAATATAAATAATACCCAATCTTAACGTTTGCCGTTTGACCTTTGACTAAAGATAGCGATAATCAAGTAATGTGATTTGATCGGGGGGATATATTTATGCAAATATTAACAGAACAAGAAATACATAAACATCTTGAATCTTTGGAAGGGTGGGAGCTCGATGGGGGCACCATTAAAAGAGAGTGGAATTTCAGAGATTTTGCGGAGGCAATGGATTTTATAAATATGATAGCCGTTATTGCCGAGAATCATAATCATCACCCGGAGATTTATAATGTTTATAACCGGGTTTCACTCCGTTATCATACACATGACGCAGGAGGTATAACAGAAAAGGACATCAAAATTGCCCGGGAAATTGATAAATTATAATTTTCAAGAAGGAGCTTGAATGTATATAATCAATAAAATTCTGGCATGGACGCTACCGCTTGTTCCCAAATTCATTGTCGGTATTTTTTCAAAAAGATATATTGCTGGTTCTACGATTGAAGATGCAATTGCTAAAATCAAAGAATTTAATGCCAGGGGAATTATGGCTACTGTGGATATTCTCGGTGAAGAAATTCGGAAAAAGGAAAATGCATTAGATGTTGTTGATCAGTATAAGGAAGTTTTACAATCCATTGAGACACACCAGCTGGATTCAAATGTTTCTATTAAACCAACCCATCTGGGTTTGAAAATTGATAAGGAGTTTTGCTTTCAAAATATTAAGTCCATTGTAGAAGAAGCACAAAAATATAATAATTTCGTCAGAATCGACATGGAGGATTATACTTGTACGACTGATACAATAGAAATCTATTTGCGGTTAAAGGAAAAGTATAAAAATGTCGGTGTGGTTATACAATCGTATTTAAGGCGAACGGTCGATGACGTTAATCAATTGATCAAACATGAAGCTAACCTTCGTCTGTGTAAGGGCATTTATGACGAGCCGAGACAGGTTGCCTATAAAAACCGGACAATTATCAATGAAAACTTTAAATATGTTCTTGAAAAACTTCTAGATGCAGGATGCTATGTCGGTATTGCCACCCATGATGAAGAACTCGTCTGGCATGCCCTTGCCCAAATTGACAGGTTAAACCTGAAAAAAGAGGAATACGAATTTCAAATGCTATTGGGCGTCACGGAAGAGTTGAGGGAAATTTTAGTTTCTGCCGGACACAGATTGAGGGTGTATGTTCCTTACGGAAAACACTGGTATGCTTATTCCATGCGAAGATTAAAAGAAAATCCCAATATCGCCCGCTCGATTATTAAAAACATCTTCACAAAAAGCTAATAGTAGGTAAATATGCCTCTCAGCGGCGTCGCGAAAATTATCTTTTTCTAACCCAGATTTTCAGACTTTCGGCGGGTAGTGTTAAATTATAACTTTGACCTCCTTTCAGTATGTCATCCGGTTCACCTTTGATACCATCATCCAGATTTATCTGATCAATATTGGCGATCAGTTGCCAGTCAGAATCATCTGGTAATATGATATTGTTGAATGTTCCACTTTTAATATCTGTATTCATTACAACAACGACCTGTTCTGAGACCATATAACCAAGAAGTTTTGAGTTTTCCGGTTCAAACCACTGATAGTAACCGGTTGGTGGTTTTTCAGAGATGCGGAATATTTGACCGATATCACTTTTTCTTAAGTGGATTAGCCCTTTCCAGTAAGCATACATATTTTTATAATTACACTTTATGGTATTATTATCATCACCAACAGATTTACCTTTATTTTCCCAGATATATTCATTGGCTTTGGCCAGATTATAGGTATCATTTTTTCCGTGAAAAGCAAGTGTACCGTCTTGAAAATTCTTTTTTATTTCCACTAAAGGAGCGTGCCCTTTACTGCGCAGCAGTTCTGTGCCGCCATGAATGACAACAGGTCCCAATGATGTAAATAATAGAACAGCAGCAATTTTTACCCGGTTTTCATCCACACCAAATCGCCCGTCCCAGTTTTCTGATGCAAAACGATCTGCAAGTGCCCAATTATCATGTATATCAAGATAATTTATACCGGATAATGGTGTGTGATCTTCAGGAAAACCTGCACTTAAAGCACGCTTGACGTTTTCACGATCACCATTACCCCCGGCGTACCCTCGGTCCCTATACTTATTCTCAAGGGTAAATGGTGATCCTTTAAAGGCGTTACGTGCATCATCCTGGAAGAAGGTAATCGGGGCATCGATTTTATACCAGTTCCAGTCCGGATTTTCTTCATAGTTGACATCTGATGAGGATATCCATGGTTCGCCATAGATGATGATGTCATCTGCCAGTTCTTGGCGAAGGGTCAGCAGTGTCTGTTTGTCAGTCAATCCTGCCAGATCGATGCGAAATCCATCAACGCCATACTGATCAATGAGGTTCTTGCACTGATCGATTATCCAGCGTTGTACCATGGGACGTTCTTCAGATTTTGTTTCTGTCCCATAATCGCCAATATAATCGAGAGATTCATCGGTTCGATAATAGTAAAGTTTATCGAGTACCGAAAAATTAAAATAATCCATCCTGCCATCCATCCGCTCTCCCGTATGATTGAATACCATATCGACAATTACGGCAATGCCGGCATCATGAAACGCTTCCACCAAATCCCGAAAATCTTTGTTCTGGGAACCCCACTCAGCTCCTTTCTCTTTATAGCGGCTCTCAATGGACATAAAATGTGTAATACGATAACCCCACTGATAGTTCTCTTCATTGATGCCCTGTTCAATCATGTATGGATCATTTATGAAGGTTTCCTGCCATTCTTTTGCCGGGAAATGAAGGAATTCCTGAATCGGTTGAAGATGGACAACATTTACCCCCAAATCAACGATGTGATCAAATCCAATCTTTTCACCAAGAGTGTTGGTAAGTCCCTTTTCATAAAATCCCTTAAAAGTACCTTTCATTTTTTCACCGACAGGTAATCGGGATGAAAAATCCTGAATATGTACCTCATAGGCGATAACGTCTTCCATTGCCGGCCGACCATTTTGCACAGGCCGTGGGGCGGATACATCCGGCCAAATCCGGCAAGGGCCAAAACTGTCGACACTGACCTGACCGTAAGGATCGGAAATGTGTAAAGGATTTGTTTCATAAAAATGATTTCCCGGTTCATCAAATCCATGAATCGTATAATCGTAGTACTTGCCTTCTAAATTACCAGGTATGGCTATTTCCCAGACACCATCCTTATCTGCTGATAATATATGCCGGGCATAAGCATCTTCAGATGGATTATGGTAAAGGAATAAACGGACCTCGGTTGCCCTCGGTGCAAATAAACGAAAATGTGTTTCATCTGATTTATTATCATAATATGCACCGAGTTTTTTTGAGGAATAAGAGTGTCGGAACCAACCACTATATGAAACCGGCGACTGAAGATTATAGATTTTGTTTTCTACGATATATAAGCGGCGTTTATCTAACGGATTGTCCGGATACAATTGAATTTCACCTGGTCTGATATAAAATACTTTTTGAATTGGGATTTCGGTATGCTCAGAACTACGCAGGAAATAATCATCGGGATTTAGGGAGAGTTGGACATTTTCTCCGGAAAGAAAAACACGTATATCGTATTCACCCATAATTTCAGATTTCATGGTGATCTTCGAGGATGGATCACCGTATATTAAATTTCCACCTCGCAAGTTCGGTGCGTCGGCCGGTGGCGTCATCCATTCTCCATCATTTATCCGGAATTTAAATTGTGATCCCAATTCAATCGTCTGCGGTGCTTCAAGCATCCAGATTCCCGGCTGATCACTTTTTATTAGCCACCAGCGCGTATCATCCATATGATGATCCCAATTTCTAAAAGATCCTTCAATCACCACTTTGTCTGGAGAAACGGCATACAGGTTTTCATCAAATATAAAAAATACTTTTTCCTTATCTTCCTTGTACCCTTGTCGTTTTTCAGTCAAACTCAAAGTCAATTGTCCGAATGTAAGTTGTACAAATAGTATCGGGATGATAATAAAAAAAAATTTAAGCATGGTTACTCCCTGTCATATAGATTGTCACTCAGTGGTTTAAAAATGTCATGAAATCTTCTGGATGATCTTAATGTAGGCTGTCTACTCATCGCCGCTAATTTTGCTCAGAATATCATCACGCACGATGAGTAAAATAGCAGATTGGGGGAGAATGAGATACTTTTTACCTTCAAATTCAATTTCGATTGCAGATTTCCGAAGAAAAATAACATAGTCACCTTCTTCTACCTGCAGCGGTACATACTTTGTATCCTTTTTTGATTGACTCCATGGTTCTTCTCCTACGTCAGAGGGATCAGGTAAGGGATAACCGGGACCTGTCTTGTAAACAAAACCACTCTGCACCTTATCCTTAGATTCAATGCCCTGCGGCAGATAAAGCCCAAAGTCTGTTTTTTCTTTTGAATCGTCGGGTTTGATTAAAACACGATCCCCAACAACGATTAATTTTTTTTTAGAAGCCATGGATAGATTCTCCGGAAAACACGTTTTTACGATCACGAAAGCGTGTCATTACCATTCAATATAAGAATAATTCGTACCATATTTCAATATCTCTATGATTCCTTTTCCCCTGTCGTGAACTATTCTTGATTTTGATCTGTCATTTATATAATCTTTAAATATCAGTATCGAACCACTGTTTTAACCTGAGGAGTCATTAATGCCTAGACTAAAACCAGTAAAAGTTGCCTTATTGGGATGTGGTAAGCTTGGTGTAGGATTGTACAAATTATGGTCTGACAGAAGACAGAAAATTATAGAACAGATTGGTATTAATATTGATATAACGCGGATTCTCATTAAAAACAAACATCGCAAAAGAGATACAGAAATTCCGCCAGAGAAATTAACGGATCGTATCGATGATATTTTAAAAGACAAGGAAATTCAGATTGTTGTCGATACAATTGGTGGAATTGAACCGACTTATGGTATTATAAAAAAATGTCTCGAACGCCGGTGCCATGTGGTCTCAGCAAATCGTGCACTATTAGCAAGCAAAATGCGTGAGGTTTTTGAATTGGCGAGATCCCAGAAAGTACTCCTTTTATTCAATGCTGCACTGGGCGGAGGGATTCCAATCGTCAGATTATTAAAGAGAGATCTAATCGCTTCCAGAATAAGAAGTGTGTGGGGAATTGCCAGTGGCAACGCAAATTATTTGCTTACTGAAATGCATCGTAGTAAAAAATCCATGAAAGAAGTATTAAAAATACCGGAATTACAAGGACTAGCAGAAAGTCATATGTTAATAGATTATGAAGGCGCTGATTCAGCTCAAAAACTGGCGCTACTTGCTGCAATGGCATTTGGGGTAGAGGTAGACTATCTTCAGGTCTATGCGGAAGGAATTTCACATATAAAACAGGTAGATATCAAGTTCGCTGAGGAATATGGATATAGAATTAAATTATTAGCTGTATTGAAAGACCGGGAAGACGGATTAGAATTGAGAGTTCACCCAACATTGGTTCCGGAGGATCATCCTTTAAATTCGGTCCAGTATGATAATAATGCTTTTTATATTCAGACTGATCTGGTTGGAGAATATATGTTATATGGCAAGGGAGCAGGAATCTATCCTGCAGCGAATATGATTATGCGAGATTTGGTAGAAGTTACGTCATCAATAAGCATGTCCTCAAAATACAGACACAATCTACCATTGTGGAATGATAAAAAAGTCCTTCCTATTGAAGAAATCAACTCCGGTTATTATTTACGATTGATCTGTCTTGACATTCCCGGGGTGATGGGAAGGATAGCCACTGTCCTTGGCAAAAATAATATTAATATTGCCTCTGCACATGCAGCCAGATTGAAACAGGTAAAAAATGAAAAAACTGCCTATGTAAACTTTTTTATTGAATCCGCACTTGAAAAAGATATTTTTACGGCGGTCGAGCAGATTAAAGAACTAAAAATAATTAAAGGTGGAATAACAGTCATTAGAATACTGGGAGAAAACTAAGATGTCATATGTGATACTTGAGCCGGATAAAAAGATTAGGGTCGGAAAAATAATATGTGTTGGTCAAAATTATAAAAAACATATTGAGGAGTTGAAATCAACTAAGAGTAAAGATCCTCTTATTTTTATGAAACCCTCGACATCTATTTTGCATGAAGACGATCCGATCATTCTTCCGGATTTTAGCGAAGAAGTACACCACGAAACAGAACTGGCTCTCCTTATAGGTAAATTGGCAAAGAATATTCCTGCGGGAAAATGGACAGATTACGTAAAGGGGGCAGGCATTGCACTGGATCTGACTCTGCGTGATGTTCAAAATGAAGCGAAAAAAAACGGTCATCCGTGGACAATCTGTAAAGGTTTTGACGGCTCCTGTCCACTCTCAAAATTCATACCTCTGCATAATATTAAGGACATTCAAAATCTAAGAATCCAGTTATATGTAAATAATGTCCTGCGTCAGGATGGATTTAGTGGTGATATGATATGGACAGTAGATGAATTGCTGGTTTTTATTTCGAAAATATTCACATTGGAACCGGGAGATCTGATACTTACAGGAACACCTGAAGGGGTGGGAAAACTAAAATCAGGAGATCAGTTGAGAGCAACGATTTCAGAAGTAGGAGCGGTTCATTTTGAAGTAAAATAATCTTCAGCGTCAATGAGCACTCTTGTTTCATGTCGGCATTTATTTTTTTATTCTTAAAAAATACAAGATGACAATCAGCGTAATTTTTGCAAAGGCTTTTACACTACCCTTAAACGTACCGGTAACTTTTGAAACCCCACCAAATCGTTCTCTGTAGCGGACCGGAATTTCAAGCGTTTTTAAATGTTGTCTTGTCGCTTTAATTTGCATTTCCATGGTCCACCCATAATTTCGATCAGCCATGTTAAGCTGAAGCAGTTTGTCGAATATTATTGCACGGAATGGTCCCAGATCTGTATAGTCTCCACGAAATAACCATTTTAAAAAAAATCCGGCCAGTTTATTACCTAGAATTGAATGTGAAGAAAGTTTGGCGATACCCGCCTCAACTCCTAAAACCCTGGAGCCAAGCACAAAATCGTACCCCTCACGGATTTTGTCAACCAGGGGAATCATGTCCTCAGGATAGTCGCTGTAATCACCATCCAGGAAAACCAGGATGTGCGGTGGTCCAGATTTTTTCAGATATTCCATACCTCTTAAACAGGCGGCTCCATAGCCTCTTTCTGATTCCCTGATGACAGTAGCGCCCTGCTTTATGGCGATCTGATCACTGCCATCAGTGGAGCCGTTGTCCACGACAACCACTTCGTCTACCAGGGACTTTGGAATATCTTCCAGTACATGAGCAATGGAGTCAGCTTCATTGTAGACCGGAATAATCACACAGATTTTTTCTTTTTTAATTTGGCTCATAATGCCTAAATTATTACTTTTTTAAAACATTATAAATAAAATAAAAATAGAATACTATGAAAAATAGAAATCTTTCGTCAAAATTTATTGAGCTGGTTGAAATAATGGATACGCTACGAAAGAAGTGTCCATGGGACAAGGAACAGACACCTCAGTCTTTAAGAAAATATGTCCTTGAAGAGGCGTATGAAGTCATTGAAGCAATTGATAAAGAAAATTGGGAGGAGTTGGAAGAAGAACTGGGAGATTTACTTCTGCAGGTTGTTTTTCAGGCTACAATAGCCAAAGAATCAGGTAAATTTGCATTGGAGAATGTAATTGAAAAACTGAATAAAAAACTTGTTGAAAGACATCCACACGTTTTTGGAGATAAAAAGGCTCACTCGGCAAAAGAAGTTCAAACAAATTGGGAAAAAATCAAAATAAAGAATAACAATAGAAAATCTTTACTTGACGGAATCCCTTCAAATGCCCCGGCGCTGCTTCGTGCCCAACGTTTGCAGGAAAGGGCAGCAAAGGTGTCTTTTGATTGGAGTCGCTTGAATGATGTTGTCAATAAGTTGGATGAAGAAATAAAAGAATTAAAATCAGCGATTAAACTAAAGAATCAACGCGAAATTGAGGATGAAATGGGAGATATACTTTTCTCGTTAGTTAACATTTCCAGATTTTTAGAAATTTCCGCAGAGGATTCATTAAGAAAAAGTAGTGAAAAATTTATACGTCGATTTAAATATATTGAAGAAGCATTCGATAATAATTATGATCAGATGAAAAATGCAGGATTAGATGAACTTGATAAAAAATGGGAAGAGGCCAAGAAAAAGGAATTATGATCCATGTCCCATTTAACATCCAAAATTTTACGCAGTTTTGACTCCGCTTCATTGTCAGAAAAAAAAAATCAATTCGGACAAATAGTGTCAGATGTATTTGAACAATATTATCCTGAGATTAATACATATGTCTTAGATTTCAAATATGCGGTTGATTGTTATCAGGCATCAGTTGAACAAGAGGGACTTAAAAAATGTATCAATCGACTAAATGCCGCATCCCCTGAAGATTTTTCCAAAGCAGGAGAGTTCCTTCAGCTGGATAACCTCTTAATAGCATCATTAACTGATTACAAAGACCGGGTAAAAATACTTATTGTATTTGAGCCTCCCTCAAACGACTATCGAGATGATATAGAAACGATTGTCGGAGAAATAAAGGATATATACAGAATTGTCACACACTATCTGGAATCTTATACTGAGGCGATAAATTTGAAAACTGTTCAACTTGTTAGCCAGATATTTCACGATATAAATTCATTAATTTCCTTGATACCTGAAGTTAATACTAAAGATGAAGGATTAAGTGCCCGAATAGACTATTCAGAGAATTTAGCCCGGGATATCATGTATTATTTAAGGGAGATATCAGCTAAGAAATCTAAGGTCCCTTTAGAAGATTTGTTATCCGGAATTATTTCAGGTATAGAATTTCCTTCAAATGTAAAATTTGTAGTAGAATATAAAAATAAAATCGAGCTAATTGATGTCGACGTTGAGTTGATGGATAAAGCGATATCAGCAATCGTCGGAAATGCGATTTTTGCCACTCAGATTGAAGGTGGTAGCATTCGTATGAGTGTTGATGTAATTAAAAACAGATCCCCATTGATAAACCATGATTGGATAGAAATTAGTGTAAGTGATACTGGTCCCGGGATTCCGGGAGATTTTATAGGCGTTGTTATGAATCCTTTATTTACCACCTGGAAGGACCAGGGTCATGTAGGCCTTGGTTTTTCTATTACGGATAAAATCATCCAAGCACATCAAGGGGATTTCAAAATTACAAGTGAACCGGGACAGGGCACATTTGCCATTATTCATCTACCGATAAACTAAAGTTATGACAAAAAACAAGATATTAATTGTCGAAGATAATCTCGTGTGGCGAGAAAAGTATAAAAAGTGGCTTGGAGATTCCTACATTTATGTAGATTCTGCTGATGCGGTCAATGCAGCCAGCACATTTGATGCTCAACTTCCTGATCTGGTCATTCTCGATCTGGGTTTGCCTGAAATTGAACAAGGGCTGGAATTACTGGACAATATAATCGCTAAAAGTACGGATGTAGAAGTCATTGTAATTACCTCCTCAAAAGATCATAAGCATGCCCTGGAAGCACAAAAGCGGGGGGCTAATTCGTATTTTTTTAAAGGTGAAAATATAAAGGATGAATTGCCTTTTCTGGTGGGAAGGGCTCTCAAGATGCAGGCTCTTCAAAGAGAAAACAGAAAACTTCGTCAGAAACTGGATCGCGTCTTTAACTTTGATAATATTATTGCCGTCAGTAAACCAATGTACAATATTCTGGCTCTCATCGAAAAAATCAGAATCAGCACAGAATCTATTCTGATTACAGGAGAATCGGGTGTAGGAAAAGAAGTTATTGCCAGGCATATCCACTTTAGAGGGAAAAGACAAAAAAGCTCTTTTATAGCTATTAATTGTGCGGCTATGCCAGAAAATCTGCTCGAAAATGAATTGTTTGGTCATGAAAAAGGAGCTTTTACCGGGGCCACGGATCTTAAAAATGGTAAGATTGAACTAGCCTCGGGGGGCACCTTGTTTCTTGATGAGATTGGCGATATGCCCCTCACTTTACAGGCAAAACTTCTGCGGGTTTTACAAGAAAAAAACTTTTATCGATTGGGAGGCTCAACAGAAATAAAAATAAATTTCAGATTGATTACTGCCACAAATAAAGATTTGTCAGAGGAAGTAAAAAACAGGCAATTCCGTGAAGATCTCTATTATAGACTGAACGTGATCCCTATCCACATTCCGCCACTAAGAGAGCGGCCGGATGATATTCCGGCTCTAATAGATCATATTATTCATAAATATTGTACTGAAAACCACATCCCTGTGCCACGTCTGGATGGTAATCTAATCTCTCACCTTTCCAGACTGAACTGGGAAGGAAATATCAGGCAGTTAGAAAACACTTTGAAAAGAATGCTTGTATTAAATCAAAAATCTTTAACAATGTCAGACTTGCCAAGTGAGTTATCTAAAACAGGCAATTCCTTATTAGAAGATGCTTTACTGCAACATCAAACCCTCGATGATCTCTCAAAAAAATATGTACAAATGGTTCTAAATCATTTTAATGGTAATAAAAAAGAGACCTGCCGCTTTCTCAATATCAACTACAGAACGCTTCAGCGAAAACTACAAGATTAACTCCCCGGATTGTAAAATTTACAATCTTTAATTTTTACAATTGTATAAAATACAATTGTAAAAATTGCAAAATTAGATAAACCATTGTATTTAAAGAAGTTATGCAACAATCCTTGTAACCTATTGTATTTTATAGAGTTGCTGGTTTGGTATGGATCTTGCGAATGGTATTGTTAAATGAACAGGAATATGTGATGAATATGGATAGCATACTAAACGGACAACTTGATATTAACACAGTGCTCGATAACTCAGGGCGAAAATACTTTAATCTAAAGGTATCATTTTCCGATCAGGATGCTCTCACCATTTATCGCAATTCGATAGACGAACTACTTGAAGATTTACCACAAATAATCGTTTCTGCGGTTCGTGCTCGCATATTAAATGAACTAGATATCCAGCAATAAATATAGAGGACTCATATGAAAGTAATGATCTGTGAAGAAAATCCGGATAAAGCGAAGGTTATAGAAGATTTACTCAATGTTTACAAGTTTAAGGTAATCACGCTTACCGAGAGCATGAATTTTGTTAAAAAGGTACAGGCACATAAACCGGCAGTCGTCATCATAAATGAGAAATTTACGAAAAAGCCTGGTGATATAATGCTTAATCAATTAAGAACCAATCCAGTTGGTGCAAAAACCCCGGTTATATATATTTCTGAAGATAACAACGTAGAAAAATTTCTGAATTCGAATGGTGGAGACAGCCTGCTTGAACTTATGCAGGAACCCTATAAAATAAAACATCTGCGTCATTTCATAGACCGTTGGACTTTATTTAGGAGCTTGCACGTAAAACAATGAATCTAATCGATATTATCTACGTCATCATTATGCTTCAAGTAAGCATGGGAATATTTATACTAATTTATAAAGGTGCTCATATAAAGGATGATATAACCTAAACAGACCTGCTTCTCTCCTGAAGGGTTCTTCATACCTCATGTTTATGAGATTTGTTCAGGGTTATCCCCAAGCCCCTTAATTCCTTGACAAATTAAAACAGTATGAAGAACCCTTTTCTCTTTTATTATAACTCTTCCGTACTTAATTTTCCCCTATGAAAGTAGGTGTTATTGCAGATACTCACGGTGTTTTACCCGAGGCAATTTTTGATATATTCAATGGTGTCAAACATATATTCCATGCGGGAGATATTGGTGGTCCTGAGGTGATTCAGGGACTGGAAATAATTTGCCCTGTACATGCTGTATATGGTAATGTAGATTCATGGCCGGTAACCATTTATTATCCGAAAATTCTAGTCCAGGAATTAGATGGCAAAAAGATATGTGTTTTTCACGATATTGTTAAACCAAAGTATTTTAGTTATCAGTTGTTTAAGAAAAATATTGATACAGACGTCGTTATTTCAGGCCATACACATGTTGCCGGATACGAGTTGTACCGGGACGTTCTCTATATCAATCCGGGGAGTGCTTCAAAATCAAGAGATAGAAAATGGGGCACGGTGATGATCCTGGATCTTGTTAAGAATCCTCTCGTACCGGAAATAATCGAAATAAAATAGAATTTGATTTTGCCACTGAAATCCAGCGGACACAGAGAAATAAATTATAATGGAATTATGTAGAGGAAAGTTGGGAGGTACGGAGGAAAGTGGTGCTGAAGATGTCAGCAAAATCCTGTATATTTTGTTTGTCGCTGTCTGAATATTTGTTTGGAAGACGGTGTTCAAGAGTAATGGCGCCAAAGATATTACCATCAGCAATTATCGGCACACCGAGGAATGATCGAAAACCAAAGTTTGTTTTTTCATCTTTACTGTAGCGGGGTATAAAGTAGTCACCCTTTTCCAGATCATCGATTAAATATGGTTTCTCTTTACTGATTACCCAACCGGTTAGACCTTCATCAAGATTGAACTCTATATTTTCATCAAAATCATCAGTTTGCCCGATGACCTTTTTTATAATCCCGATATTTTTATCTTTTTTGAAAAGAGAGATCGTAAGTCGGGTCGCTTCAAATTCATTACTTATCAGAAGAGCAAATTTCTCGATTGCAACATTTATTGTTTTGCTACTATTCAGATCTTTAGCAAAATCCAAAATCTTCGCCTGTGTTTTTGTGTTAGATAGTAATGCGTAAGCATTTACCCTGTTTAGTATCCAAATTCCTGTATTTTCTGCTAATTTTGTGAAGAGCGACAAATCATCCTTACTAAAATGTTCCGCATGGCGCGAATCGAAGATAAAGAAAATTTTCTCGCGATCTTGTATAGATATAGGTACGCCCATAAAAGATTTTACGGAGTATTCGATGTCCGTATAAAGCGGGAGGAGATTATCGGCAATATTGATATTATTTTCAATAACAATCGAGTCACTTTCATCAACGATTTGTAATAATCCTGATATTGAATAAGTCTCCCGAATTGTAGGCTCTGGTTGGTCTGAGAAGTTTTTGTAAGTGATAACATTCAGCCTGTTATCATCTTTATAAAATATCCACCCTGAATCCGGGAAAATGAGACCTGACAAAATTGTGAACTGATCGTTTAGATAGTTCCTGGTTCTTTCGTCACTTTCAATAAGCTCACCGACTCGCCAATTATCAGAAAGGATAAATTCATCCTGCACCGGTGTCGATAAAGGCTTGACGATCGGTTCGAACGTTTCTTCATCCTGCTCTCCGGTCTGTCGATACATCGTATATACAAGATACACGATAATAGAAAAAATAATGAAACGATAGATAAAATCGACAATACCAGGATCAAATGGGTGGATAAAAATTCCGACTAGACACAAAGCAACTATTAAAATTGTTTTGTACATCTAATATTATTTCTTCTGGTCCACGTACTTTATTTTGGGCTTATTTTTTTTTTCCTCCGGTTGAACCCGGCTACTATCGCTAAAGGCATTCTCATTTGGCTTGGAATTGATATTCAATTCTCCTTCATCAACAAGTGGATCGACTTGCTCTTCCGCGGAAACAGGATTAGCATTTTGAGTTGAACCTTGCAGTGTCGGTGTATTCTCAGGAGAATCTGACATCAGATTTGTTATTGTGAATGTCGCGATTACGAGAATAATAACAAAAGATGCTGCAAAAGAATAACGCAAGACAGTGCGACGCGATATCAAAGGTTCAGAAGTCGTATGAATCTTTTCCCTTAATTTAACAGAAAAATCGTCAGAACACGTATGTTTTTTTAGATTACTTAGATGTGCGCTAACTGCGGCCACCCGATCGGTCATCGTGCTTAATTCCCGGGATCTTTTCAGTGCATCCTCGAACTCTTTATGGGTAGAGGGATCCAGTGAATTCTCCAGATAATCCGATATGTAATTTTTCATTCTGTCACTATCGCCCATAGGCAACTTCCTCCTAGTTTGAAATATTCTCCAGATCTTCCAGAAGAAAATCCAGATCTTCCTGCAATTTAAGACGTGCGCGGTTTACTCTTGACTTAACGGTTCCTAATGGAACTTTAATAATACTACTGATCTCCTCATAAGAGAATCCTTGAATATCTCTCAATACAATTACCTGTCTGAACTTTTGTGGTAAGCTCGTGATTGCTTTTTGTATAAGTTTTTCTGTAACAACGGTATTAACCTCACTCTCTGGGTCACTTTTTAAATCGGGTAATTCAAGTTCTTTCTCAGCAGATGTTTCTTTATGAATTGAGAATACTTTACGTCTTTTTCTACGGCGCAGTTCCGTTTTCGCGAGATTTCCGGCTATTGTGTAAATCCATGTAGAAAATTTTGCGACCTCCTTATAATAATGCTTATTTTTATATACCCGGTAGAAAGTTTCCTGCACAATATCTTCAGCCTCAACAAGATCGCCAAGAAATCTGTAGATAAAATTCAGTAGAGGATCTTTATATCTGCGGACCAGTAAATCAAAAGCATAGGTATCACCATTCTGAAATCTGGCAATAAGCTCTTCATCTGTTGGTTGGCTTCCCTGTTGTGCGCGTTCAGTACCACTTGAACCTTGAGTCTTTGTCATTTTATCAACGCTCTTTTATACAGAGTTGGAAATATTTAGTTCCTAAAAAATATTAATTTTTTTTAAAGTTACAAATAAAATAACTGAGAATCGTTAAAATAGATTCCATAGTTTTCTGAGATGTTTTTAACTGAATTTCCGCTTCAAGGATTTTTTCAAAAATGATGTGAAGGTGATCATAAGTAAAATTGGTATGTGTTGCAAAAATATCGCGGTAGGCATAGGATGATCCACCAAGTAGACTTAAAATATTTTTTTCAGAATGATTTTTTTCCAGAAGTTGTTTCACAATCAACATACGTCTGAAAAAGATAAAAATCATAGGTAATATAGCCGCCATGGACTCGCCCTGTTCCAGCAAATGGTATCCGATTTTTAAGCACGCTTTCAGATCTTTTGCGGCAAGCGATTTTTGCAAATTAAAAATATTTACATCACGAGTAAAACCGGTAATCTTTGAGACCTTATCCAGTGTAAGTGATTCTTCTGGTCCGAGATAGTTTTTAATTTTTTCTATTTCGAGGTTTAAACGCAACAAATTTGAGCCGATATTTTCAATTAAGAATGCAATACTCTCCTTACTTGCTTCAATTTTTGCATCTTTAAATTTCTCAAAGCTCCACTGATAAATATCTCCGGAGCTTAAATTTCTGCATTGTATAGATACAGCATGATTGAGAATATCTTTTTGAAATTTATTTGTCCCAAATTTTTCAGCAGTGATGACAAGCGTTGTCGATGACTGAGGATTTGATATATACTTGAGAAAACTGTCTTTATCAGTCATTGGTAAACTGTCAAATTCTTTCACGACAACCAGCTTTCGGTCTGTAAACATAGGATAAGATAAACAGGCGGAGAGAATTTCAGAAACAGAAGATTCACTACCATAAAAGATTTGAAAATTCAGATCTTTATCTGCTTTATCCTTAAAATGACGAGCTTCAATTTTAGACAGGATTGAATCGTGGAAAAACCTTTCTTCCCCATAAATTACAAAAAGATTATCTTTGATAGGATTCTCAATAAATTTATTGAATGATGTAACTGAAATTTGTTTCATTTTTGTCATGATTCGCTTTTATCAGAGGATAAAAGTACATTGATCGTGGACGAAAACTCATCGGATACGATACCAATAAAGATTACAATAATCCACTGAAATAAACAAGTTCCAATTGTGATTGCCTGAACGGATGCCACCAGGTATCCAGGCATCAATTAACAGATATTTCCTGCTCCTGTAGCCATACCAATCGCAGCGAATAAAAAGGCATATCGGGAGGAGAACAAATCTGTTTATTCTTTCATGTTAATATCATTATAGAGAAATGTACCAGACGGAAGAAATAATAACAATAAGATAACAATAAATGGCAAACCATTCTAACCTGCCTTTCCTTACAATATCAAGAAGCCATATGATCGCAAAATAACCGGCGATGAAAGATACAATAGCACCAATGACAAGATAGCTGATTGGTGTCGTATAGCTATCTATTTCAATTAAATCTTTAATTTTGATCACAGATGCACCTAGAATGGCTGGAATTGCAAGCAGGAAAGAAAATCTTGCAGCCTGTTCTTTATCAATACCGAGTAAAATACCGGTGACGATCGTTGACCCGCTTCTGGATATGCCCGGCAAAATTGCAAATGCCTGAGATATGCCAATGAGAAGACTTTTTACAGCAGTCATTTTTTGGTCTTTTTCAGGCATATACCTTGAGATTAAAAGGATCGTGCCTGTAACCGCTAACATCATAATAACCAGGGCAATATTAGAGAAAGCTGCTTCAATCCTGGATTTGAATGATAATCCAATCACAGCGGCGGGAATGGTTCCAACTAAAATGTATAGGTCCCAGAATAAATATTCTTTTGTGCCCTCTTTTTTAAAACCAGTGGATATAAATTCAAATGGAGCGAGGATCATTTTTTGAACATCTTTCCTGAATACAATCAAAACAGATAATAATGTTCCCAGATGTACAAAAACTTCAAAAGCGACACCCTCTTCATGAAAATTTAACAATTCTGCTGCTAATACAAGATGACCGGAGCTGGAAACCGGAAGAAACTCGGTTAGTCCCTGGACAATACCGAGAATAATTACTTTGAGAATATCCATTACACATACCCGTGATTAGAAAATATGAACCTATTATTAATTTATGGCAGGACCTGTGGAAGTCCTAAAGAGAGAACTGGGGTTGAATATAATGCCCATTGCGGAAAATGACATCACAAAATATAATTTAAACCGGCAAAAACTTGTAAGTTATTAAAACCATCATGCATAAAAATATAATCTGCCTCTACGAAAATTGAAACTTTTTTCAACGTAAATAAATATCCGCTTAAAGCGCTAAAACCCAGTTTTGTCGTTTTATTTTTCTCAATTTCGGAATACTCATTAATATGCTCCGGGTCAAATGTCTCAGAGGCAATATAATAATAGCCTAAAGATCCGCCAAAGTAAAAACCACGGGGTTTTGAATTTATGTATCCAACCAATTTTGCTCCTCCGCCAATGTACTGGATTGCTACATCTTTAGAAAATTCCTCAAGAGTCTCAGTCTTTGATGCCTGAGCGTAATTTAGATAAGGAAATAAAAACAAATAATCAATGACTTCACCAAAATTAGCCTGCAGAAGGATTGTGTTACCTGCATCCCAACCTCCCTGTGGTAAGGAGATACCGGCCCCGATCCCCACAGATTTGACGAGTTTTGATTGTGAAAACACAGAACCCGTAAGAAAAAACAAAAACACAAGTACAATTGCAAAACTGGCTCTTCTCAAATGACCTCCTCATGAGGTTTTTATAATAATTAAATGTCATTTTTCCATTAATATCCATAATCGGATAAAAATTCCTAAAATTAATGTTTATTATTGAATTATTTGTGATTGTAGATTACAGGGATAATAGGATAAGGCAAAAAAAAGCGGCATTTATGCCGCTTTTTATCATAATAGTATTTTTACTTTTTCATATCGAACCAAACACCGAAAACAATACCAAATGTGTTAAGATCGGAAATAATGTTGTATTTTAAATGTGCGAAACCGGTAGTAGTTTTATTTAAAGGAAGTTCGTATCCTCCTAACAGGCTGAAACCCGGATCGGTCTCTGAACCACTTCCTAATTCTCGTCCTTGATAAGTCCAGGAGGCTGATTTAAAGTTTAATGAAAGCCCTCCACCAAAATAGAGACCTTTGACATCCTTTAGATAATACTGAACATCTACAGCAATTTGAAAATTTGAAGCTGAAGCATCTGTAGAAGATTCAAAACCTTCTACCTCTGGACTCATTATCCAGTAAGATAGTGACGGAACAAGATGTAGATTATCAGTTATCTCTCCCACATCGACACCAGCACCCAAAAGAAAAGCTACACCATAACTAAGGCCCGTTGTTGATGGAAATAATAATCCCAACTGACCATTGAGTCGCTTGAGACCCATATCAGAAGCCGAAGCCGGTAGTGTAAAAGCCAGCACAGATACAATTACCACGAGTAAAATGATCTTCTTCATAATTACCTCCAGATTAAATTAAAATGATAGTTGTGATGTGTATAAATATATCTGATAAAAGATAAAACCTATAATAAATATTTCCTGAGCAGAAATTTTGGGCTTAAGTATAAGAATGTCTTCTGATAAAGTCAATTTAATTTAAGTAAATTGTATTTTATACAATTTCAGGGGTGTATGCCAATTATCCCCATCATTCTTCCGCTTTTTTCACCATCCCGACGATAAGAATAATACTGTCTTTGATTGCATTTTGTACAATCTTTCATTCGGAATATTTGTTCAGTCGGAATATTAAATGATAGGAACTGCTGAACTAAATAAGTGGATAAATCCAGATATTTTTTTTCAGGATCAGGATGAACTGACAGAACATTTTCAGGAAAAAGTGAAAAAACATCAGATCTTACCTCAAAACATTCTTTCTGCAATCCCGGACCGATAGAAATGAATAAATCTGATGGATCGGATCCTGCCTTGCTTAGAATTATATTCACTGTTTTTGGTACAATATCCTGAACAACCCCTCTCCAACCAGCATGTATGATGACCACAGTATGAATCTTTGGTGTATAGATAAAGACGGGAAAACAATCCGCTGTCTGTACACCAAGAAAAAGTCCTGCATGGGATGTGATTAGCGCATCCGTCTCTTTGAAAATTCCGGGTGTATGAATGCATTCGATATTATCTGAATGAATTTGGTCGGGAAGTGCAACAGAACTTTCTTTTATACCTAATTTTGTATAAAACAGCCTTCTGTTTTGGTAGACCAGATCAGGATCATCCAGTTTCAGGTTTCCCATATTCAAACTGGCAAAACTGTCTCTGCTGTAACCCCCCAGACGGGTGGAGAAGGCACAGGTTAGCTCTTTAAACTGATCAAATATAGGAAAGGTTATATATTCTCTGTCTGTCATAAAGTGAAAAATAATTTCAGAAATATAATGTCTTGTATTAATGTAGCAATAAAATTACGTCGGGATCTATCTATTTAAGAGGGATAATTTGCCCATAATTATATTTTAAAAGTTTCAGTGTTTGGTTTACTCGTTTGCGGCTGAGCTCTACTGTCCGGTATACACCGTTATAAGTATTTAATTTTCTAAGATTTCTCAGAAACTGATTTCTGGACATGTTAGGATTTGCCGTATCATATGCCTGTAAAATATATTTAAAGGAGTCATAACCAATAACCGAATACAGGGTTGGTGATTTTTTAAATTTGGTGCGGAATTCATTCCTGAATTGACGGTAATCCCAGCTTTCTTCATTCAGATAGCCATCTGTACCAAAGATGATACCGTTAATATAATTCTTGTTTTTCTTAAGTTGCTCTATGTCATACCAATCACTATTTCCCAAATACTGAGCCTGAATATTACTATAGGCGATTTGCGGTGCAATATATTGAAGGTCTTCTTTGAAAATTGGAATAAAGATACCGTCAATTGACGTAACGGGAATGTCTGCGGAATCAATCTTTGATTTATTCAGTTCCGTTTTTTCCTCTTCTGCGGAAAGAAACTCACTATAGAGACTATCGATTTGTTCCGGCAAAAGATCCGGTAATTTGGTTAAAAGCGAATCCGAGAATTCTAATTTTAAACCTTCCCTTTTAATTTTCATAAACTGTTTATATACATCCTGGTCACCAGGGTAATACCAGGCCTGTGCACAAATTTCAGCACCAGCTTTTTCGATAGTATCTTTAAATTTATCTACCATCTTAACAAAATGATCATCGATAGGTGCAAATGTAGCAAACCGTGAAATTTTGAGACTATCAAGGGCATACTGGGCAATACTTTCCGCAGCAATATCAATCGGTGTATTAATCTGGAAAAAATAATCACTGAAATTAATCAGATCATTCTCTGTCGCCGTGGGGCTCAAAAGAGGCAGCTGCTCATAATGCGAAATCGCTGCACAGGCTGCTGTAATATCATTTTCAAGAGGTCCGACGACAGCCAGTATGTTTTTATTTTGGGAAAGATCTTTGAATGCATTTATCGCCGTAATCAGTTCCTGACCATAGTCTTTAACAGCGATTTCCAGATTAATATTATGCTGATTGTTATACTCTTCCAGGGCAAGATTCGCGCCGTCTAAGATAGCTTTACCTACATCTTCATTAAAACCGCTCAATGGCAACAACAATGCGAGACGTTCATTTACAGAAAACTGATGACCACTGGATGCAAGCAATTTTTCTGCTCTGTTTGTATACCTGCTATCAGGATATTTTTGTAAGGATTCTGTGAGACGTTCCCGGGCCTCAAAGTTTTGTCCTTCCTTAAATTCTTTTTCTGCCCAAGCGATATTAACAAGCATTTCTCCGTCTTCTGAGGATGAGATGTCAGGTATCAGTATCTGTCGATCATCGTCATTCATCTTGTACATAACGACACGGGAAATGAGCGTTTCCAGTTTTCTTCCCATTCTAGGATCATCCGTTGCTTCAAGCGAATAAATCCAGTTGGTAGCGGCAGTTCGGTAGCGGTTAAGTTGGTAATAAGAATTTCCCATCACAAACAGAACGTCATCATTATAGCTGCTCTCCGGAAATTTCTTGAGAAATAATTTACCCTGGTCTATCGTTGACGTGTAATCTCCGGCCTTGTACTGGCTCTTTATCAGCATAAGATAGTTT
>WOR8_10000635_pt1 | contig 36703 bp, 38 predicted proteins | sample DeeMarSeWOR38_10_FD_19890 | JGI IMG/M metagenome (IMG submission 19890) | reverse complement strand
CGCAAACTGATGATCGATCAAAAAAGGAAGCCGGGCTGGTCAGCCAAATGTTATGACTCAGTATATATAACAACCGGAACGCTGCTTACTGCCAAAAGTAATAATCAGACTATCGCGAAAACGAAGGTGGGTGAACTGTTGCCGCTCGAAGATAATATTATACTGAAACCAGGTGATAAACTGATCTTACACAGGGATCTGAAACCGGGTGAACCGGCCGAATATGACCGTGAGGGCAGGCTCCTGAAATCAGCACATATTTCGTGTACCTTACCTGAAATTTTCAGCGATGTGTCGGTCGGCGAGCCGATACTTATCGATGATGGAAAAATAGAGGGCAGAATTTTATCCGTTGCTCCTGAACAGATTGAGGTCGAAGTCAGCTACGCCAAAAATGAAGGCTCGAAGGTCAAAGCGGATAAAGGGATCAATCTACCTGAAAGTAAACTTTCGGTAAGCGGTTTGACACCAAAGGATAGAAGAGATCTGGAATTTGTTGCAAAACATGCAAATGTCGTAAACGTCTCATTTATAAATGATGTAAATGATGTTTACGGGATATTGGATGAGCTCAAAAGACTAAATGCAGAACATCTTGGAATCATTTTAAAGATCGAGACCCGCAAGGGTTTTGAAAATTTACCTTCAATCCTGCTTGCGGCGATGCGTCATCATCCCATCGGCGTAATGGTAGCGCGTGGTGATCTGGCGATTGAATGCGGGTGGAAAGAGCTCGCACCAAAGCAGGAAGAGATATTATGGTTGTGTGAAGCCGCGCACGTGCCACTTGTATGGGCGACACAGGTGCTCGAGACGATGGCCAAGAAGGGGAAGCCGTCACGGGCTGAGATAACAGACGCGGCATTTGCCGAACAGGCTGAATGTGTGATGTTGAACAAAGGCCCGCACATATTTGAAACCATTAAAATTCTGGATGAGATATTGACCCAGATGCAGGTTTACCATGAAAAGAAGGCGCCTATGCTTCCCAAGTTGAAAATGCTCGCGCCTTAAATTGAACACTCCGGTTGATCCACCCCTGAGTCCCCTTCCTGATGCATTATGGTGGAGAACGCCCTTGCCTAAAATGCAGATAAGGGTTGATAAAGTCACATCTTTGTTTGATTCCTGAAATTAATAATAGAAACTTCTGAAAAATTAACAAAGCGATCAATTTCGTCACCCTGAATTTATTTCAGGGTCTATTTTGAGCGACTCTGAAACAGTTTCAGAATGACGGTTCCAAAAAATTCTAATTTTTCAGAAGTCGCAAACAATTGCTTTCATGAGCCGAACACTTATGACCTCAATATTACCTGAAATATTCGTTTTATAGTCCAAAGATTGGAAGCAATATATTTCAGCAGATTAAAAACACACCCTGTTCAGGCTCGCTTGTGATTTTCAAATCCACCATGTTTATTATTCAATTTTCAGCTGAACACTGCGGCAGATACTGGAATAGGTCAATTCAGACAATACAGGATAAAGTCTGTAAAAACAGGTGCCAGGATGCCTGCTTCTCTGCGCTGATGATTTTTTCTTTTTATTGGATTTGATCCTTTGGTTGGCAGGCTGAAAGGCAGGAATTTTTTAACGTTTTTACTTGACATTTCTGAATTCGGGGTTTATATTACTACTAGTTAGTAGTACTATTTATCCAGGGAAGCAAATTCCGGAAACGGTGCGATCATGAAACCGGTAAAAATGCCACTCGCTGCTTTGAGTTCCAGTCTACTGACGCGAATTTGGGTGCATTGTTCGATATATAAACTCTGTCACCGCTGTCTTTCCGCCGAAGGTGTGGGGTGAATTATAAAGGCCACAAAACTTAATATTTTTTGTATCAACGGGACCGGGGCAATGTTGAAATCGATTGCCAGAGAAAGTGCTGAAAATCTGTTCAACCATTTAGAATTAAAAACAAGTAAACTGTACCAGAACAAAAATGAGATAAGGGTGCGGTTTGAGTTTTTAGATAAAACAATCCTGGTAATAAAATACGATTGCAGGAATTCAACCAAAACCTATTATTTAAATAAACACTGACGCTTTGCCGCGGGAGAAGCAAAACGATTACTGAGATTGAATATATCAAGGTTACAGTCAAATGAAAACCATGAGAATGAATGGCGGGGCTGCTTGATGATTCTTGCTGATCAACGACTATCGTATTGATCATGAATTCCATTCGACTCAATACTAATTCTAGTGGCGGAAGCGGTGCGGATCTGAGAATCAGCTCCGGTAAAACAGGAAGCAATGATGGATGATAAAACAAGAATCAAACTGATTGAAGAAATGGGATTCTCGAAAATAGAAGCCCGAGTATATTACATTCTGCTTAAGAAATCACCACTGACCGGTTATAAAATTGCCTGTGAGATCGGAAAATCAAATTCCAATACGTACCTTGCGCTTGAAAATTTGGTAAAAAAAGGTGCAGTATCTCTGCTGGAGGGAAATAAATCGAAGGAATACATTGCGATACCAATTGAACAACTGCTTGAGATCCGGCTCAAACAAGCAATAAAGCACAAAGAAGTGGTTGCCGGGGCATTTAAGGATTTCAAGGTTGACTCGGGTGAGGATCAGATTTATCGTTTTACAAGTAAAGAACAATTGCGGCTGAAAGCATTGGAAATGATTGACAATGCGCAACATGTAATACTGGTTGACAGCGAAAAAGCGCAACTGGAAATGATCAGAGCTGCACTTGAATCTGCTGCGGCTAAAGGATTGAATGTAATTGTTGAGACGCCGGGTCAGGAGGAGATCCCAAACTGTTATATGGTTGAAGCTTTTAACATAGATCAGGAAGCCATCATTCTGGATTTTGCATGGCTGGTTATCTCTGTCGATGCGGAAAAAACCTTGGTATCCTATTTTACCACGGAAAATGAACTGATTGAAGGATTGTGGATAAGTAGTAGTCTGCTTTCGGACTGGTTTTATAACGGTATGTTTTATGAAGTTTTCAACCGATATACGATAAATTTGTTTGGCTCGGATCATTCCAAAGAAGAAATTTATGCACGCATGAAAGATTTCCACAGGAATTACAGATATTCAAAAGCTCGTTTCTGATGTTGTTTGGTAGTATAACGTCCCGCATACATATTCATATAAATTCCATCCTCAAATGTTTAAACCACAAAATTTTTACAGATATCATTATTAACTGTTTTTGCTAAGTGGCACATAAGTAACACAGTGGGAATGGTATCTCTCTACGATCGAATACTGATCATATTAAATCAATGTTTGGCAATTTTCTGGATGATACTACAGACGGATAATCAATGTGCAAAAGAATTATTCGAACTAAACGGAGGCAAAAAAAATCTGGTACGAGGAGGGGGACTCGAACCCCCACAGGCGCTAGCCCACCAGATCCTAAATCTGGCGCGTCTACCAATTCCGCCATCCTCGCAAATGGTCTGCTGTAATCTGTAAATAACAGTAAAAATTAATCCAAAAATACGGACTTAGCAAGCAATGAGACTTTCTGTTGGCTGAGGGAGAACTTCCATTCAAACCACTGAAAACCACGGAGCAAAAGCTTTTCACCGGTGAAATTTGTCTTTGAATAATAATTTCTGTACCGTATTTTTTTGGATATATTTGGCAGGCTGATATGCTGAAATAAGAAAATGGTTGCATTAAATTACTCTCCATTTTCTCTATTGTTCAAATCAAAAAGAGGCTGCCACTTGAAATTGCCCATAATTGATTTCCTCTGTCTGATTTTTGCGCCCGCCGGACAGTTCCGGCAGACGACGAGCCGGTTGAACGGATCTATGATCGGGGAGGCATCACCGGATCCGCAGCCTGTATAATGTACCGGCGGATACAAGACAGGCAACAGGAATTTAAGCCGTAATATGTCTTTGAAATACAAATTCACCACGGAATGGCACGGATGGACACCGAATACGAAACTTGAGGTAATTAAGTTAACAAACGGGTACGAAAAAGGATTTTCAGGTTTATTTAATGTAACTAAAAAAAAATATATATTTATGGATATTTTTGTGTTTTTCCGTGGTTTATGAATGATTAGCGCCAGTAAATTTTGATGACCATTTATGATCAGGTTTTTATCTTTATTCTTCATTGTTACCAGCTTCCTCGATCACCTGATCAGCCAGGAAATTATCATCCAGGAAAATGAGATGGGTTTCTGCGCGATGGACGGCGTGATCGAAACCAGCGTAAGTGGCTATACCGGTTCCGGCTATGTAAACGTTGATGCCGGTGTGGGTACGAGCATCAGCTGGAATATTCTGGCGGAAGCGGAGGGTACCGGCTATCTGAGGTGGCGCTACGCGATCGGCGGCAATCCCGGAGACCGCCCGGCCAGGCTGATTATCAACGGCAAAATTGTGGTGGACACGGTCGAGTTTCCCCACACCGGAACGTGGACCAACTGGCAAATCAGCGATTCGGTGGAGGTTCTCTTCTCGGCCGGCAGCAACAATATCAGGATCGAGGCCTATTCAACCAGCGGGTTGGGGAACTACGATTATATCAGTGTGACTGGGGAAGGTATTTCGGCATCGGATTGCAGTACCTATTATGTCCTGCGGGTTGATAAAAATATTGACGGGGGTGGAACTGTGTCCTATGAACCGGTTGAGAACTATTATCCCGAAGGGACCCGGATAACCCTGCAGGCAGATCCAAACCCCGGTTATTTTTTCCAGAGCTGGTCCGGGGATGAAACCAGCGCCGGGGCAGTATTTACCTTTACCATACGAAAAAACACCTCGGTCACGGCCATCTTTCTGCCGAACGGAACCGAAGCTGACACAGCATTAATTGGCTATGCGACGGTTCAGGATGACGGTGGAACACCTTACATGGTCATCGGCGGATTGCTCGGTCAGACCGTCAGCGCCGGTTCACTGAGCGATCTTAAAAATTATCTGGGCAGCCCCGATCCATATGTGGTGCAGATTTCAGGAGTTATTTCCGGATCGGAGAATGTCACGGTCGGTTCTAATAAAACGGTGGTGGGCGTGAGCGATTCAGCTCATCTGCAGCGTATCGGCCTGGAAATCGGCAACGCGCGCAACGTTATTATCAGAAATTTGAAAATATCCCATGTAACCCCTCAGGACGCGATCGAGATCAACGGCTCCCGGAATATCTGGATCGATCACTGTGAATTGTACTCCGACCGCGATCACGGCAAGGATTTTTACGACGGATTGGTCGATATCAAAAACGCTTCATCCTGGATCACCGTCTCCTGGAGCGTGTTCCACGATCATTTCAAGGTAAGTCTGATCAGTTCCGGCGATCAGGCCGTCGAGGATTCGGTGACACGGGTGACCTTCCATCATAACTACTTTTATAACTGTGAATCACGGCTGCCAAGCATCCGTTTCGGCAAAGCCCATATATTTAATAATTACTATAAGGACAGTCACACGGCGATCAATTCAAGGATGGGCGCCTGTGCGCGCGTGGAAAAAAATTACTTCAGCAATGTTAGTACCGCGGTCATGATGACGGACAGCCCTGAACCCGGCGGCGTTGAGCTGATCGACAATTATTTCGGCACCAGCAGTTATTCAGCCGCACCGGTCTGTCAGCTGAATGTGCCATATGAGTATGTCTCATATCTGGACGCGGTATCTGAAATTCCCCTGATCGTCGCCGGCGACCCCACCACCATTAAGGATAAAGTTATTCAACCGTCACAATTTATGCTGCGCAACTATCCGAATCCCTTAAATCCGGTTACCACGATTGAATATTCTACACCGGTGCCTTCGAGGATCGTGATCAAAATTTTCGATGTCCAGGGTCAGTTGGTGCAAACGGTGCTGGACAGGTATCATAGCGCCGGGATGCATCTGCTGATTTTTGACGGATCCGGATTGAGCTCAGGGGTGTATCACTACCGGCTGCAGGCAGGCAGCCATGTCATCACAAGCAAAATGGTGCTGATCAGATAAGGAAATATTTCTTTATTCATTTAAGCACAGAGGTGCCTAATTATTACGGCGGAAATATAATTTTTCCATCATCGATGGACGATTATAATAGTACATACCAAACGATTCCGCTGTCCCAATAGGGGCAAGATATCTCTGGCAAACGCGAAACCTCCAATATCCGGCATCTCATGTATGAACCCGCATAAAACCCACATCTGCTGCGTCATGCGGTCGTGTAAAAAATATACCGTCCCTACGGGACTTGGTGATTTTTCTGATCGTTTTTTCTATAGATGTTTCATTCCTCCGGGACTGGATTATTATGAGAGAATTGTTGTTCTATAGATATTTCGTCCCTCTGGGACGGTAATAGTTATCGATGCAAAATATTTCGATCAATTAAGGCACAGATGTGCTAAATCAATACGGAGAAAATCTAGTCAGGGATAGATATAATAAAAAATGACGACAAACCAATAGCGCTGTCCCGATAGGGACAAGCTATCTATAGAAAAAGAGAACACCCAAAACCGAGGTCCAGTGCGGGCACGATATCTTATAAATCCCGGAATAAATCGAATTTCATCAATTTATACTCATATTTATACGATATAAATTATGAACGCTTCAGTAGACACAAAAGATATATTTGCAGAAAATTTTATTGTGAATAACGTTAATTGTAAATTTAATTATCAATCAAAATTGATACAGAGATCGATCATGTCTAAAGAGAAAAACAAAAGCATCGTTTATTCCACAGATCCGGCCTGGCAGGCCACCTGTGATGTCTGCCTGGAGCCGCTGGACCGCTGCAGCTGCCAGACTCCGGGTGAAACAGCTGGCCGGGAAGTAGCCCACCTCCGCCGTGAGCGCAAGGGGCGAGCCGGAAAAACGGTCACGACGGTATCCAACCTGAAAGGAAATCTGCGCTCACTGCAGCGGGAACTCCAGAAGTTGTGCGGCACCGGGGGAACTGTCAAAAACGGCGTCATCGAGATCCAGGGGGATTTCCGCGATAAGATCAGACAATTTCTGGAACAGAAAGGGTATGGGACCAAATCAATCGGCGGGTGATATTTTACTGATCAGATCGATATATGCCTCCCCGATACAATCTTCCATGCTGATACCCAGTTTTTGCATCAGATCTCTGGCAATCTTTGCGCCTTCCTCAAGCGTCTGACCATCTTCCATGACGAACTCCAGTTCGAGAAAATCTCCCAACCTGTCCACACGGTCCAGGTGGATGCGCGTATGGCCCGTCAGGTAGAGATCCCGGATTTTATTTACTTCGCCTAAAACCGGATAGGCCAGCTCAAGCGTATTTTGCAGGCACTCGGCATCTTCGGTGCGATAGATATGATAAGATGAGATTTTGGGGCCCTTCAGATCATCCCGCTGGTAGAAGATCAGCTCACCGGTATTATCCGGGAAACGGCGCAATTTGAGACGCCCCCGCGGGCTTTTAAAAAAAATATCCGATTGACGGATCACGGCGGATCTGGAAATTTGCAGGTCCGAAAGGCATTTTTCGGCGGCAGATATAGCATGCAGCCTTGCCTTGATCTCGATATTGCGGGGCATCAATATTTCAGTTTTATTACTTTCTTATCAAGCAGTTCGATGACAATGATGATCAGCAGCGGCACCAGAATAAACACGATATTGTCAGAGATGATCCGGACATTTATTTTAGGCAGTTGCTCTATCAGACCAGCGAAAAATCCGTTGATCTTACCGAAATCAACCGAGAAGCCGGTCAAATATCCGGCGGTGATCATGGCGGTGAGGAGAAAAGCGATGCTGAAGCCGGTTTCAAAGGAAATTTTGAACCGTCCGGCAGGTCTTATCTGCGCCATAACCCGGCTGCGCACACTGGCGTTCAGGCGCACTTCCGGAGCTGCCGACAGGGCGCCATAGACGATACGGTAAGATTCCAGCGTCTCGCGGCAGGTGTGGCAGCCGGTCAAATGGGATTCAATGTCATAATCATGCGGATGCTGACCGTCGAGATACTGCTGGAGCTGATATTCCGTCAAATGTCCCTGTTTCATGAAGTCACTCCTTCCTGTGCGGCAGTAAGACGCTCTTTTAATAATTTCCGGGCCCTGAACAGATAACTTTTTATAGTGCCCTCGGGCTTGTCCACAACTTCGGCGATCTCCTTGTAACTCATTGCCTGAAGATGGAACATGGTCAGTATCGCCCGGTATAAAGGCGGTAACTGTTCAATCAGCCGGTGGATGTACTGTTTTTGATCATGATCCTCGATAATATCATCCGGCCTATCGGAAGAGATCAGCCATTTAATTTCCGAATCATCCGGCAGGTCATCGATCATTACCGGTTTTTCCCTGCGAAGATAATTAATACACGTGTTGTATGCAATCCTGCCGATCCAGGTGGACAATTTGGATTCGAACCGAAATCCGTCGAGATTGTCATAAACCTTTATAAAAATATCCTGCACAAGATCCTCGGTTATCTGCTGATCCCCGGTCATACGCCAGACGATGTGCAGCACCAGCCGCTGATAACGGTCAATCAATTCTCCGAACCGGCGAGTGTCACCCCGGCGGATTTTTTTTACCAGGTTCTGATCGCTGAGCAAGGGCACCTTTTTTTCTATAACAGACACGCGGGAAATGTAAAAGTTGCAATTCGAAATGAATATAGTGTTTAATAAAGGCAAAAGGCAAAAGGTAAAGCGTAAAAGGTGAAAGGAAAAACGTTAACGGAGTTTTTAGAGTACGGCGGAATCAGTTTCGCAATGCCGGTGATTTTGTATCATTATGGTAGAGGCAACGCAGTATAGTGATATTCTACGCCGTATATGGCTGAAAACCTTCTTTGCTGAAACCGGACTTGATTTATATTTACGTACTTTCGATATTTAACGCTTATCAAAACTGAACAAAATAAATTCAAAATATTACATATGATCAGTTTCAGACAGGCGGTCGTCAGTGATCTGGAATGTATTGTCTCCTGGGTAAAGTCGGCGGAAGAGTGCCGTCTCTGGGCCGGTGCTGGTCTGACATATCCGATAGACCTGGAAAAACTTCCCGCTGATATCGCATTTGAAATCAGTGATTCCCGGATCTTGCTTTTTAAAGGTCTGATCGCCGCCTTTGGTCAGGTAGTACCTAAACCCGGCGGAATTTCTCACCTTGCCCGCATTATCGTCGCACCGACCCATCGCGGGAAACGCCTCGGGCGGCTGCTGACCCGTCACCTGCTGGACCGGGCCCTCGCACAGAATCCTTATATTATTTCACTCAATGTGGAGAAGGACAACCTGATAGCGATTCGTCTGTACGAAAGTATCGGTTTCAGAGGGGTATTTATTCCGGCATTTGATCGGTTGAAAAATAATTTCTATATGGAGTATTCTTTTATATAGTTCCTGCATGTATGTCGGACATTTTCTCTTTTAATCAATAATAATTGTTTCTGATCTGCAACATTTTCGAAATTTATGTGTCTGATCTGACAGAAACTTCATATAGGAGCTTAACATGACAGAAGAATTGATGGTGGTGCTGAATGTTCTGATCATATTCGGAGCATGTGTGGTTGTGATCAAGACAATCTCTGACAATGCCCTCAGGCGCAGGATTATCGAAAAGGGAGAACTCAGTGAGCATGTAAAGTATCTGTTTTCGAAACCGGAAGGCCTGGAACGTGCACCGATGAGCTCGGTTAAATGGGGCCTGGTGCTTATCGGTCTTGGTGCAGCGATTTTTGTCGGCCGGCTCTTCCCCTATGATATATACGAATCGGTTACGCTCGGTCTTATGATGCTGTTCGCCGGTCTGGGATTTGTGATTTACTACTTTCTGGCCAGCAAATCCTTGAAAAATAAGGAAATCTAGCTGCCTATCCACGGAATGACACCGGAATGGATTAGAAATTAGGGATGCGAGATGAGGGATTTTGATATACCCGCACTCAAATCCCTTTTTATCATCTTTTCATGATTTCCCATCCCCCGACCCTGATTTTTTGATTTCACTCCTGGCCGCTCACTCCTCACTAACATCCCTCATCCCTGGTCTCTGATCCCTAATCTCTAATTATTTATTGGTGTTTTTTTCAAAATCCGCCGACCCTGACATTTACGCCGTAAAATACACTCTCGATACCGGAACTGGCGCAATACCAGCTCTGATAATAACTTATCTCCATCTGCTCGAAAATGAAAGAAATTATACTGCGCGTGTATTTAGGACGGAGCAGCTTGAAAAGTCCACTGGTGGTAATGCCGAATCCCCGGGATGTTTTGTCCTCATCGTTATCACTGCGGTACATACCCTGCTGATATGACAGGGTTTCAAATATACGGACATCAAAGGCGGCTATCCGGCTGGCAGGGAAATAAGTCTCCTCGCCGGAAACATTGCTCAGGAAGATGTGACTTGAATTATTCTCAAACCCCGTCCCGGTGCCGACGTGATCCAGCTGCTCCCTTGTCCAGTCGGTTTTGATCAGATTAAGATCAGTGCCCCGGAATTTTGTATTCAAACCTGCCGAGAATGCAAAGCCAACGCGGCTTATTTTCGGCAGGGGAAGCGGATCTATTTCGCCGTTATAAGATACATCCTCACCCAGGTTGATTTTTGAAAACCCGGCGGATATGTCAAAGAAGGGCTTGAAGTTACTTCCGGAGGTAAAGATAAGATCATATACAGGGAGTGCAGCAATCAAGCCATAGTCAAATATTCCCATATCCGTGCGCAGACGCGCCAGGGATCCGTCAGGTCGCTGCAAATATCCACGTTCCGATGTGGTCCACTTATAGGTGACGCCGAAACCGAAAAGAATCCTGTACTCAAAGGCAAACGAAAGCGTAATCCCATAATAATATTCACTGCTGATCGTACGAATAATTTCATTGCCATCCTGATCCCGCAGGGTACGAATACCCAGATCGAGATCAGTATTGAGGTAACCGATGGCAATCCGAAAACCCATCTGGTTTGGACGAACCTGGATCCGGTAACCGACGGAGGCTGCAGAAGCTCGCAGGTCTGCGGTGGTTCTGTCGGAAAGTGAGGCCTTGACCGGGTAAAAGTGTGCGGAAACCCCGTTTGAATGCACATTGGCAGCAATCTGGGCCGGATTGGCGAAAATAACGAAAGGATCAGGTGTGGGCAGGGCAACACCTGATCCACCCATACCGTTCAGGTACGGAGACGGAGAAAGGGCCAGAACCGGTAAGGCGGTTTGTGCGATACCGGTCAAACATAGCAGACCATTTAATAGAATGAAAGAGGTAATGTTCATGATAGGTTCCTGATCGCTGCTACAATTATCAACATTTTAAAATAATCCATTACTATTATCCTGATTTTCGTAAATTTGAAATATACCCTAGATTGTATGACAGAACTTTAAACAAAAATACATTAAAAGTAAAAGGAAAATGGCAATAGGGAAAAGGGTAATAAAAAAAGAATTACAAAACTATAATCATATATTGTTGACTCATACGATGACATCCGTGGTTGGGATTTGAATCGTTCTGTTTTCGTTTTTTATTTTCACTTTTGCCCTTACCATGACCTAACCAAAGGATCGTCTTATATACGCAATGAACAAAAGTAAGATTCATAATGAACACGAATGATAAAACCGAATTGGTAATAATTGCCGGGGAGGTATCCGGAGATCATCACGGAGCCGGTTTGATCACCGCACTGAAAAAGCGGTTCCCTGATTGTCAGGTATGGGGTATCGGGGGCGACCGGATGATCCGGGAGGGTTTTCATACCCGTTACCATATCCGTCAGATGGCGTTCCTCGGCATCGGAGAGGTGATCCGGCATATTCCGTTCATTCGCAGGGTAATGCGCGATATGACCGAACAGGTGCATAAAAGGCGGCCGGCGGCGGTGATATTGATCGATTATCCCGGATTTAATCTGCGTTTTGCCCGTGCGATGAAAAATCTTAAGATTCCGGTAATATATTATATCAGTCCCCAGCTCTGGGCGTGGGGCAGGGGACGGATCAGAAAAATCCGGTATCTGGTCGATAAAATGCTCGTCGTATTTCCCTTTGAAGTGGATTTTTACGCCCGGTACGGAATCCAGGCAATCCACGTCGGCCATCCGCTGGTAGATACACATTATCGTGCAGTAAATCCAAAAAAAATGATATCACCCGATGATTGCATTCTGGGGCTGATGCCGGGCAGTCGTCATCAGGAACTTGACCAGTTGCTGCCGGATATGCTGAAGACAGCTGACATCCTTATGCGGAAAAAGAAAATTACCCGCACACTGATTGCTGCTGTGGATCATATAAGCGATGATTTCTATCGCAGCTATATCAAGGACAGACATAAGGTCGCGGTCTATCGCGGGCCGCTGGCCGGTTTTTATAATGAACTCGATGCCGCACTGGTCTCCTCCGGAACGGCCACTCTGGAAACCGCTTATTTTCAGGTGCCGCTGGTGATTGTTTACCGGGTAAACCGCTTGACATGGCTGCTGGGCAGACTGATGGTAAGACTGAATTTTATCGGACTGGCAAATATCGTCGCGGGGGAGAAACTGGCGCCCGAATTGTTACAGCAATCTTTTACACCCGAACGTGCGGCGGAAGAAATTTCCGGATTGCTGGATCCCGACCAGAATCAGCGGATACGCCATAAATTACGGATAATTCAGGATAAGCTTGGCGAACCGGGGGCATCTGAACGGGCTGCCGGTGAAATTGTCTCGTTTATTCAGGGCCGGGGAGATCCGCATGAATGAACGCACTAAGATCAGTGTGGGATACGATAATGCGACAGTCGATCTGTTTATCCCCGCTGTCAATATCGGAAGCGTGGTGGACGGAGATGAAGGTGAGCGTGTGCCTGGCGATCCGATCCACGATGCGCTGATAAACACCGGAGAACCTGCTTTAAATAATTTAGTCAACGACCGCCGTACCGGGCTTATAGTCGCTGACGCCACCCGTGAAGTACCTCTGGAAGCGCTGTTACGCACGGCAATGCCTCAATTGCGTCCGGCACGCGAGGTCAATCTGTTTATCGCCACGGGCACCCATGCACCGGATATGAAAGGGAATGCCGAAATCGCTGCCCTGGTCCGGCGTTACGCACAAATAAACAAATTTGATTTACGAAGTATTGTTTTTCACGATTGTCAGGCAGGTCCCTGGTCATATGCCGGTAAGACCGCGACCTATAAAAACGATATTTATGTTAATGCTGCGGCTGACCAGTGTGAAGTGTTTATCACATTTTCAGAAATGAAAAATCACTACTTTGCCGGATACTCCAATCCGCTGAAAAATTTCATTCCCGGTCTGGCGCAGGAAAATACCATCATGCACAACCATAAGCTCACCCTGGAGGAATCAGCTACTTTTGGCAGGCATCCGCTGCATCCAGACCGCGAACGCCGCAACAATCCCCTGGCACTGGATATCTGGGAAGCCTATCAGTTGATGATAAAAGGGCGGCCGACGTTTGCCATTACGACGATCTCGAAAAAACAGAATGTGCTTTGGGCCGCAGCCGGCATGATCGAAACAGTCATTCCAAAAACCATTGAGGAAGTGGACCGGCGGATGAGCGTTACTCTGGATCCGGCAGATTTTGTGGTGATCAGCTGTGGGGGCTATCCCAATGACGAATCACTCTATATTGCACAGCGTGCCCTGGAGCTGACCGGTCAGGGAATCAGGGATGGCGGAGAAATATTGTTCATGGCTGGTTGCCGCAACGGAATCGGGACAGGCAAATCGGAAGAAAACTTTTATCTGCCATTGACCGAAGATATTGATAAAATTATCAAGACACCGGTGACAAATTATCGATTATATGCACACAAACCGGTAAAATTTGCCCGGTTGATCAAACGGATGCGTAAAATTCACTTTTATACGAAACTTGCACCTGAGGCAGTACGGCGCATTCACCTGGAACCAGTAAATGATCCGCAGGACGTTATCGACCGCTGGGTAAGGCAGGACCCGGCGGCTAAGATCCATATCTTCCCGGATGGGAATAAATATGCGGTTTATAAGACATCGGCAAAAAGGTAGCGCGTTATTCACGTTAGCTAAAGAATGTGATAGAGCAAACGGAACCAACCCGTATATGATCGAGCCTGAAAGACGCCTGGATACCGTGGTTATCGCCGGAGAGCGGTTTCTCCTCGAACGGATCGTCAACATCAATCTGCTGATCGATCAGATCGACGATGAAACCTTCGGGCAGGATGAACGTCTGCCATATTGGGCGGAGTTATGGCCCTCAGCGTTGGCCCTGTCAGAATATGTGCTAGAAAACCGGCCGGATTTTGTGAGTAAACGGGTGTTGGAACTGGGCTCCGGTCTGGGTCTGTGCGGGATCGCAGCAACCCGGGCAGGTGCGCAGGTTTTATTCAGTGATTATGAATACCCGGCTCTTAAATTGGTCCGGATAAATTTCAGACGAAATTTTAATCGTTGGCCCGCCGTTGAATTATTAGACTGGCGTAAACCAGAATTTGACGGTTCGTTTGATATCATAATCGCCTCGGATGTCCTGTATGAACGTCGCTGGCTTGAACCGGTCAATCGGATCCTGAATGATTATATTGGTCAAGGCGGTTTCGCGATGATTGCTGAACCGGGAAGGACAGTTGCAAAACCGTTTTTTAAAGCAATGCTGGAGCAGGGGTGGCGCGACGAAACACATAACCGGATTGTACTTTTAGATCGGAAAAAATCTAAAATAACGCTGCACAGAATGCAAAAATGCTGAACCTGAATACGATCGAAGTCAAAATAGTGCGCTGCTGGTCAGAAGAGGCAGAATCCAGCCCGTTTCCTCAGGAACAGGCTGTCCTCCGCCGGGTGAAACAAAATCCGGCCAATCGCGGTATGACCTTTTCAAGAAAGGAACTGGAGGTGATATTACACTGGGCGGAAAAGGAAACCCGCGGTCATCGTGGTCTGGAACAGTATATGCTGGAACTGGAAGCGGCCTTGATCGAGAAAATTAAACAATACCTTTATGAATAGGATGTGTTACTGATGATCACCGTATCGGCCACGGTCCTGAATGATGCACAAAAATTTTACCCGTATGTAAAGCAGCGTCTGGCAAAACACAAACCAAGAACGTTTCGGTTTGCCGACGTTCCGGCACGCAAGGCCGCTGTCCTCATCCCGTTTTTTTTTAAGGATGGGCGTCCGCATTTGCTGTTCACCAAACGCACCGAAAAGGTTGAACACCATAAAGGTCAGATCTCTTTTCCCGGCGGCGTTTATGATTTAAACGACGCCGATTTACAGGAAACCGCCCTGCGCGAAACCTGGGAAGAAATGGGTATCAAACCGGAAGATATCGCTGTCCTGGGACGCACCGATAATTTTTTGACCAATACACATTTTATGGTTACACCGTTCGTCGGCTGCTTTACCTATCCCTATCCGTTTAATATCAATCCGGATGAGATTGCCCATACGATCGAGGTTCCGCTCGACATACTCCTGGAACCGGATATTTTCGAAATGCGCCAATGGGAGCGCGATGGCATTGTCTGGAATATCCACTATTATCATTATCTGGATGAAATGATCTGGGGTGTTACCGGATATCTGCTGAGTAATTTACTCTCGATTGTTTTCGATATCCCGCGTATGCCTGGTAATCCTTTTGATAATTAGGCGCAGTCTCCCGGGCAGAAGATGAAGCCAAAATCCAAAGTCCAAAATCTCAATTTAAACTCATCCCGGATAGGCCCTGAAAATGATAGAATTACCGTCGTAAGATATAAATTGTGATCAGATCATTAACAGCGCATTTGATATAAATTCAGAATCGAGAAATAAAAGGTGCATTTAAATTTTAATTACTAACTGAATTATTCACCACGGAACTGCACGGAAGGATATAGTATATTGAAAATAAAATACTTAAATAAATTATTCAAACAAAGATTTAATTTCATATTATTGCCCTTTAATCATGTGTAATTTAAATAAATTTAGGTATTTATCTTTGTTATTCCGTGGTTTATGAATAGGTCCGGCTAATCACGCTGTAAAAAATGACTATCCTTAATGGTTGCAATTATAAAATTATTAATTCATCATTCATTTTAGATTTTAGATTTTGGATTTTGGATTTGAATAATCGATGACCGAATCCGTAACTGATAAACAATACATGCGGCTCGCTCTGCGTCTGGCACGCAAGGGGGCCGGCATGGTCAGCCCGAATCCGCTGGTTGGAGCCGTCATGGTGCGTGACGGAAAAATTCTGGGTACCGGCTATCATCAATATTTTGGCGGCCCGCACGCAGAAATCAATGCCATTAAGGACGCCGGAGGTGATGTCTCCGGAGCAACACTTTACTGTACCCTGGAGCCATGCAGTCATGCCGGGAAAAAAACACCACCCTGTGCGCAGCGACTGGTCAAAGAGAAAATCGGCCGTGCCGTAATTGCGGTTCTCGATCCAAATCCAAGGGTGAACGGTAATGGTGTTCGTATTCTTAAAGAAGCCGGTATTGATGTTCAAACAGGTCTCCTTGGGGCAGCGTGCCGCGAGCTGAACCGGTTCTTCCATAAGTATATCACTACCGATCTGCCATACGTTATGGTGAAAATGGCCCAGACTCTCGACGGATTTATCGCGCGGGAGCGACAACAACAATCCTGGATAACCAATTCAGCTGTCCGCAGGCGGGTTCATAAATGGCGGTCAGAATATGATACGGTGCTTATCGGAGCGGGGACCCTGAAAAGCGATAATCCACAATTGAATGTAAGAGAAGTAAAAGGACGAAATCCCAGGCGAATAGTGCTGGACCGGGATCTTGATGCCGATCCGGGCGCAAATATATTTAATAATGCACAATCCGGAAAAATAATACTGTTTTGCGGCAAGCATGCTAAAACGGAGAAAATCCATTCTATCATAAATACCGGAGCAGAAGTCATCCGGATGGATGTCGATGGAACCGGCAGATTGGCGTTACGACCGATCCTGCGTGAATTGCACAACAGGGGGATCGCATCGGTCCTGGTAGAGGGCGGTCAGAAGATATTCACCAGTTTTCTTTCGGATGATTTGGCGGATGAAATCCGGATTTTTATTGCACCGGTGCTATGGGGCAGCGGTCTCAAGGCAGTTTCAGATAAAATAAACCTGGATTCTTTTCGGTTGGCTCACAGCGACAAATTGGCGGATAACCTCCTATTGACCTTTCTAAGAAAGGATTGATTTTTTGGATGATTTATGCATCCTAAGTTGTTAAATTCAAATAATGTTTACCGGATTGATTGAAGAAATTGGCACGATTAACCGGATTGACCACATTTCCGGTGGATTCAGGATTTCAGTAACTGCCCAAAAAATACTCGATGATCTGGCCGTTGACCATTCTGTCGCCCTGAACGGTGTTTGTCTGACTACTGTAACCTTGGGGGATAATGGTTTTTCTGCCGAGGCTGTGGGCGAAACGCTGGAAAAATCAACTTTATCCCATCTGCGGACAGGGGATCCCGTAAATCTTGAACGGGCCATGCGGCTTAGCGATCGCCTCGGTGGTCATTTGGTACAGGGTCATGTAAATGGAATTGGAAAAATATTTCGTTTTCAGCAACGCGGCAATAACTGGTTTCTGGAAGTCGATCTGCCCGGGGAACTAACCAGATATATAATTCCGGAGGGTAGTATCGCCCTGGACGGTATAAGCCTGACCGTAGCCCGAATGGATGGAACCCGGGTGGGAGTATCCGTTATTCCCCATACGTATCAAAATACCGTCTTAAAATTCCGCAAAGCCGGTGACGCGATGAATGTGGAAACTGATTTTTTTGCCAGATACATCGAGAATTTTCTGAGAAATAACCGACAGGGTGAAACTTTCTCTGAAGACTGGCTTAAAAGAATGGGGTATTAAAGGGCAGTGAAGATAAAGGAAAAAGGTAGAAGGCAAAAGGAAATTCTTGGCGGTGCATAGCGGGCTGAATTAACGTAAAGTGGATGCCCCGGTCTTCAATGCGGGGAAGCAGAGAGTGTGAACAATTAGATATTCGGGTTCAGGAAGCGGGGATTCGATAATTTAGGTTAAGCATATGAATATAATTAAGTTAGTAAAAATCATACTTGACCTCGATCAGAAAAAACCGAAACCTTTTCCCTTTTTCCAGATATAGGTTTAATGAAGAGGTTAAATTCGATATAATCATGAGCGATTACAATACCATCGAAGAAGCGATTGCCGACATCCGGGCCGGAAAAATGGTGATCGTGGTAGATGATGAGGACCGCGAAAATGAGGGGGATATCATCATGGCCGCGGATCGTGTAACACCTTCGGCAATAAACTTTATCGCCCGCGAAGCGCGGGGCATGATATGTCTGGCGATCACCTCAGAGCGGGCAAAACAGCTTCAATTGGAATATATGGTGGATGACAATACAGCTCTGCATAACACACCCTTTACGGTAACCGTCGATGCCAAAGCGGGGACTACTACAGGTATTTCCGCTTTTGATCGGGCGACCACCATCAAAACAATTATCCATTCAGCAACCAAACCGAATGATCTGGCCCGGCCGGGACACATCTTTCCCCTGATTGCCAAAGATGGCGGGGTATTGCGTCGTGCCGGTCATACTGAAGCGGCAGTTGATCTTGCGGCTATGGCCGGTCTGTATCCGGCAGGTGTCTTATGCGAGATGATGGATGATGATGGTCAGATGGCGCGGGTTCCAAGATTAAAAGAACTGGCAAATAAGTTCGGTATGAAGCTGATCACGATTTCAGACCTGATCGAGTACCGCCGCATCAGGGAAAAACTTGTCAGACGCCGGTCGGTAATCGATATGCCAACCAAGTTCGGTGAATTTAAACTGTACCTCTATCAAAATGTTCTCAACGAACTGGAAAACCATGTTGCACTCGTGAAAGGCAAAATCGCAGACGGGCAGCCGACCCTGGTAAGAGTTCATTCCGAATGTCTGACCGGTGATGTGTTCGGTTCAAAACGCTGTGACTGCGGTGATCAGCTGGCCGCAGCACTCACCCGGATAGAACAGGAAGGGCGGGGAGTGGTTCTGTATATGCGCCAGGAAGGGCGGGGAATCGGTCTGTTAAATAAAATCCTCGCCTATGCTTTCCAGGAAGAAGGTAAGGATACAGTTGAGGCCAACGAAGTGCTCGGTTTTAAGGCAGATTTGCGGGATTACGGTATTGGTGCTCAAATCCTGAAGGATCTCGGTTTGGTGAAAATACGTCTGATGACCAATAATCCCAAGAAAATTGTCGGCCTGAATGGGTATGGCCTGGAAATTGTAGCACGTGAACCGTTAGAGATATCACCCGGTGAGAAAAATGAAAAATATCTACGCACCAAGCGGGACAAGCTGGGTCACATGATTCTGGAGGGAAGATAGAGGAGGAACGATGGCAACAAAAATCGAAGGGCTGTTAAACGCAAAGGGTAAAAAATTCGCCCTGGTGGTCAGCCGTTTCAATGAGTTTATCTCAAACAAACTGGTGGATGGCGCAATCGATTGTCTCATCAGACACGGGGCTGAAGAAAAAAACATCTCGGTCACATGGGTCCCGGGATCTTTTGAGATTCCCATGATCGCACTCAAAATTGCCGCAGGCGGCAAATTCGATGCGGTAATATGCCTTGGAGCAATTATCCGCGGCAATACACCGCATTTTGATTATATTGCCGCTGAGGCAGCCAAAGGAATCGCGCAGGCATCTCTCCAAACGGGTAAACCGGTCATTTTTGGTGTAATCACCTCCGATACGATCGAACAGGCGATCGAACGGGCAGGAACTAAAGCCGGGAACAAAGGCTGGGATGCCGCTCTGAATGCGATCGAAATGGCCGATCTTATTAATAAATTATAATCCGAAAGTTGGTTGTTTATGTACGTTTGGCGCAAAGCAGCCTTGATTTGTTCCGCTTTGTTTTCATTGCTGTATAGTCAGGATCTGAGCGACTGGCAGGTTCTTACCTGCATGAACGACGTCAATGCGGTAGCATCTCAGGGTGAATATATTTGGGTGGGCACGACCGGCGGTGTCTACCGGTTGAACAGGTCGAACGGGGCAATTGACCAGTTTACGAATCTGGATGGGCTTGCTTCGCTGGGGATAACCGCGATTACGGCAGATACGCGCTATCAACGCATACTGGCCGGTTCCGATGATGGTATAATTCATACATGCATGGTGGATGGAGATACCTGGCATCCCTATTTTGAACTTCAGGGCCAGCGCCTCAGAAAACTGCATATCAATAATGATACGCTTTGGGTGTCCACCGACAACGGTGTGGGGGTTTTCCTGAATAAGGAACATGGGCTTGAATTCAGGGATTTTTACATTAATATGCCGGTTAATCCGGAAATGGGTGCTGAGATAACTGTCTTCAAGAACCGTGTTTTTTATGCAACAATTAAAGGTCTGCTGTATGCCCCATCGGATTTCGTACGGCACAATCTTAAAATTACACAGGCCTGGACACTTATCACTACCGCTTCCGGTTTGCCGTCTGACGATGTCCGTGCCCTGGCAGCGTCGCCTGATTCACTTTATATCGGAACAATTGCCGGGCCCGTCTGGCTTGATTCAGATCTTATGGTACGAAACATGGAGAACTGGTCATCAGGCGGTGTTTTCAATATCGCATGGTCTCCTTCAGTACTGTATTTTGCAAACGATCAGAATTATTATATGCGTTCCGGATCATCATGGCTCTTTCAACAGAAGCTTCCGGATTTTATAAATGCACTCGAATTGGATGATCAGGGTAGTATCTGGGCTGGTGTGCGTGACGGCGGACTTAAAAAGGATCTTTGGGAGAAGCCGCTTCTGCTTGAAGGACCGGCCAGTAATCATGTCGGTAATTTGCTCAAAGACAGCCGGGGTCGATTGTGGATGGCCAGCGGCAAGATAAAACTTACTTTCGATCGCGGATTTTACCGGTTTGAGAATGGAAAATGGACCAATTATTATTTTTCAGGGGCCTGGTTTCGTAAGAATTTCACTGATGTGGTCTATGAGGATATGTATGGTAATATCTGGTTCGGAGCCTGGGGTGGCGGTGTCACTATGATCAGGCCGGATGAAACATTTGACTTTTATCATTACTGGCCGGAGGACGGCACACTGACCATTTCTGATATTCAGGGGGATGAGAACATTAATTTACCCGGATTGCCCGCGGAGAAAAGGCGCTGTTTTATCAATGCCAATGTCAGTGGAGATGATGTGTATACGGTAATCACACAGTTCGGTGAGGACCGTTCCCAAAATTTCTGGGCCGCAAATTTTCTTGCCCGTGAGCCCGAATATATGGCGGTCATTCAGGACCGGACAGATATCGGATTATCCGATTGTTCTGGATGGATGTATTTTGGTGCCAATATTGGCATGAGTCAGGATGACGGACAGGTGACCGCTTTAGCATTTGAAGATTTCGGGGAAACCGAACTGATCTGGATGGGAACTTTCGGCAGAGGAATTCTGGTCCTTAATCACAAAAATACGATTGATAATCCTGCGGATGATGAATTATACCGTCTTACCATGTCATCTGACAATCTGTTCAGCAATATCATCCTGTCAATGGCCCGGGATCTCGATGGCATTATATGGATTGGAACGGATGCAGGGCTGAATTCCTATCAGCCGGATCCGTCCGGTGTAAATCGCCGGATATTTAAGCACGTGGGGCAGATCGGCCCCATAGAAAATAAAATAAATCAGATTTTCGTTGATGAATACAATAACAAGTGGTTTGCCACGGACGGTGGTTTGAGTGTTCTCATGGCCGACAGAAGCCCATGGGATACCGGTTCATGGGTGCATTATACCACTCAAAACAGTGGCCTCCCGAACAAGATCGTCAACAGCGTGTATGTCGATACACGTACCGGTGCAGCATATCTCGGTACGGAGTCGGGGCTGGCAATCTTTAACGGTCCCTTTTCAGAATATAAAACCGATATGAATGCTATCGCCGGCGGTCCAAATCCATTCGTCGTGGATGGTACCAATCGTTACGTGATTAAAAACCTCGCCTTTAATTCACGGGTAAAAATATTTAATCTGAAGGGTGAATTGATTCGTGAGCTGAATGCCGAGGATGGAGCGATCCAGGGCAGCCGTGCCGTATGGGACGGTCGCGACAGCAGATATAATTCAGTGGCCAGTGGTATCTATATTTATCTGGCTTATAATGATGAGGGAATGAACGGCACCGGAAAGATTGCCGTCATTCGACGGTAATATATCCAAGGTGTATTGACTGATATGTTACGCCGACTTTATATCAAAGACTATACCATCGTTGATCAGCTGGAAATTAGATTTAGCGAGGGATTTCAGGTCATAACCGGTGAGACCGGCGCCGGTAAATCAGTGATCGTCGGCGCGATCGGTTACCTTTGCGGTGAGCGGGCGCGACCGGATGTTTTAAGAAGTGGTGCCGAAAGAGCAGTCATTGAAGCCGAATTTCTCATAGGATCAATGCCTGCATTACAGGCACTGCTGGCGGAATTTGGTGTGGAGGATTTTTCCAACACGATTATTCTCAGACGTGAAATTAATGCCAATGGAGTCAATCGAACCTTTGTAAACGATACACCTACCAGCGTCAGCAATCTCGGGAGGATCAGTGATCTTCTGATTGATCTGCACGGACAGCATGAACACCAGCGTCTGATACATCCCGAGACCCATATCAGCTACCTTGATGCATACGCCAGATCGGACGGATTGCTAAAGGAATTCAGATTATTGCTTCAAGATTTTCGGAACCGTCAAAAGGAACTGCAGGATTTGATCAATCTGAAAGAACTGAATCAGGAAAAACACGCCCTGAATACGTTTCAGCTCCAGGAACTGGAGAAAGCACAACTCGAAGAAGGTGAACTCGAAAACCTTCGTCAGGAACGTAAAATTCTAGAGAACAGCCAGTTGTTATACGATAATGTCCTTAAAATAAGTGAACGGCTGTATGGAGATGATGATTCGGTGTTAACGGAGATAACCGCCGGTATCAAGCGTCTTGAACAGATCGCTGCCGTTGATTCCCATTTCAGTTCATACCTGGAAAATCTCGAAAATGTAAGGCTGATCCTCGAGGATTTGGGTCGCTCATGTGAAGAATATGCGAACCGACTCGAATTCGATCCGGAACGACTGGAAAGTATTCAGAAAAGAGAAGCAGAACTTGATTGGCTGTTAAAAAAATACCGGTATAATTCAGTGGCGGAGTTGATTGAACACCGCGAAAATATCCGGCAGCAGGTAAGCCGGGTTGACAATTATGAACGGGAAATTGATTCCGCGCATGCGAATTTTGAGAAAAGTAAACAACAACTGATATCTGTAATGCGTAATTTATCTGATCACCGTCAGAAAGCTGCGCGCAGATTTGAGAATGAAATACGACAATTACTCGAAGACGTCGGCTTAAAAAATGCGCGGTTCGAAATCAAGATCGAATGGCAGAAGAATAAAAATGGTGAGATCGAGATCGGAGATGCAAATTACCAGCTGTCTGATAACGGAATCGATATGGTTGAGTTTAACGTGGGTCTGAATATCGGCGAGCCTTCACGTCCTCTGCACAAGGTTGCATCTGGCGGTGAAATATCCAGAATTATGCTATGCATTAAATCGCTGCAGGCAGCAGCCGATGATGTACACACACTCGTGTTCGATGAAATTGATATCGGAATCTCCGGCCGAATCGCACAAATTGTCGGGAAAAAATTACTGGTAATGTCGGCAGAACACCAGTTAATCGTGATCACTCACCTCCCGCAAATCGCGGCACTGGGAGCGGCCCACTATTCGGTTCGAAAAACGGAATCTGAAGGGCGTACAAAGATTGAGGTCGATCGTGTGGAGGGTGAACAAAGAGTAGCCGATCTGGCACGCCTTCTCGGTGGGGAAAAAGTCACTGAATTCAGCCTGGCAAATGCCCGCGAATTACTCAGCAGCGGTGCGTCGGTAAATATTGACGCAAACCAGTAAAAATGCTGAACTTACTTGCTTTTAAAAACATTCTTTAGTAAGTTGAACAGCCTTTCTATAAGCAATTAATTTTATCATGAGGTTGGAAAAATGCGAAGAGTTTATCAAAGCTTTTCTCTGAATTTTCCTGAAGCGGAGTTTTTGCACAAACGATATTTCCTCAAACTTTTTCAGACAAAACGCAGACCGGCAACAAGACCTGGGGCACTGGCGGCTGATGAACTTAAAAGGCAGGTTATCTCCATCGGGCGGGGTAAAAAAGTTAATATCACCAGGCTGGAAATCGACGGAACGCCGGAGGATTTGCCTGTTTCGGTAAAAATAATCGATATCGGTGCTGATCACTTTACGGGTAAAGTAATTAACGTCGAGCGCAGTATCAGTGAAAGCCAGAGTGATAAACTTATCTATGCCCGTTCAGGTGGAGGAACGATAGATTTCCGCTTCAATGATGGTGATATCATGAAGGTCGAAGTGGATATTGATGAACAAATCGTGAAGCAGCGAAATATTGATGAAATCAGGGAGATCCTGGATGCTCTCGATATCGGTGAGGACATAAATATCAGTTATTACGATAAAAATGAAGGAGGGGTTATAAATGGTACCGGGGTGCTGGATGATAAGAATATGGAAACCCTGGATTTCAAAATTACCCTTCGTCTGATAAATGAAATTGAATTAAAACAGCCACGTGAAGTACATCTGAATCTTGAAAAGAGTGAGATTCTGGATCTGGAAATTGTCATTTGATTATAATTCAGCCGCAGCTTTACTGGATAATTGGAGCCAACCAGCTGATGGTTGGCTTTTTTTTTAAGGACAGGATGCGTAAACATAAAAGAGGGTGATACCAAATCATGATCGATCGGGAAAATATCAGCAATGCTCTCCGCAAAATAAAATATCCGGGTTATGATCAGGATATTATTACTTTCGGAGTAGTGAAGGATATCCAGGTGCAAGACGGAACCGTTACCATACTTATCGATCTCAGATCGAACGATCAGCAGACCGTAAGCATGCTCCGTGAAACCATCAAAATGCAGGTAGCAGGTCTACCAGGGGTGGAGGAAGTCCGGGTGCTGAGTGCAGGAACCGCGCAAGATGCAAAAAGTGTATCATCGTCCGAGTTTTTGCCGCAAGTCAGGTATAAAATTGCTGTGGCCAGTGGAAAAGGCGGTGTCGGTAAATCGACTGTTGCTGTTAACCTGGCCGTGGCGGCAGCCAAATTAGGCGCTAGGGTCGGGCTGCTTGATTCAGATATTTACGGTCCGAGTATCCCGCTCATGCTGGGAGTTACCAACAAGCCGGAATTTGATGGCGAAAAACTGATTCCGATAAGCAAATTCGGTGTGGATCTGATGTCACTCGGTTTCCTGGTTGAAGAGGATAATCCGGTGATCTGGCGAGGGCCATTGGTGATGCGTGCCCTGCAGCAGCTCATGCGTGATGTTCGCTGGGGCGAACTGGATATAATGTTTTTTGATATGCCCCCCGGTACCGGTGATGCACAACTGACACTTTCACAATCGATTACGCTTGACGGAGCGATTATCGTTTCCACACCGCAGGATGTGGCGCTGATCGATGCGGTTAAAGGGGTCAGGATGTTTGAGAAAGTAAATGTACCGATACTGGGAATTATTGAGAACATGAGTTATTTTATATGCGGGGAATGCGGTGCAAGAACCGATATATTCTCTGCCGGGGGTGTTCGTCGCGAATGCCAGAGGTTGGGAGTGGATTTACTTGGCGAGATCCCGCTGGATGTTGAGATCCGGCTCGGAGGAGACGAAGGTATGCCGGTAGTAGAAAAAAATAGTGATTACCCTCAGTCCAAATCATTCCTCGACATTGCTCAGAAGATTCTGACACGATTTAACCTTAGTTGAATGTATAAAAGCAGGTAGACCCATGCTCGATGTTTTGATAGTGGGCGGTGGACCAGCAGGTCTTTCTTGTGCTATTGCAGCACATAAGAAGCACTTGACTTACCGGATAATCGAAAAAGGAAATATTGTAGACGCGATCATAAAATTTCCGGTAAATATGACCTTTTTCTCTACTGCAGATCAGTTGGAACTGGCGGATATTCCCTTTACTTCAGCCGGATTCAGACCAACCCGCCAGGAGGTTGTTCGGTATTACCACAACATTGCAGCACATTTTAACCTCAATGTTCAATCCTGCAGCAAAGTCGAACAGGCCATAAGAAAAAATGGTTATTTTGAAATCAAGACTGTCCGCCGTGCAGAAACACGGACCATAGAAGCCAAAACCGTAATACTGGCAACCGGATTTTACGATAATCCGAACCTGCTGAACATACCAGGTGAAACACTGCCGCATGTGAGCCATTACTATCGTGAAGCTTTTCCGTTTTTTGGACAAAAGGTTGTGGTTGTTGGTGGCAAAAATTCGGCAGTTGAGGCGGCACTCGAATTATTCAGAGGCGGGGCAGATGTTACAATTTTACATCGTCGGCCGGAAATAAAGGAAAGTGTTAAATACTGGATATTACCGGATATTCTCAATCGGCTCAGGGAAGGTAAGATTAAAGGTTTTTTTAACGCGCAATTGGAGCAAATAACACCTGATTCTGTAAAAATAGTACTGCCATCAGGTCCTCAAAAACTTCCGGCGGATGCGGTTTTTCTGCTGACCGGTTATCAGCCTGACACCGGATTGCTGGATTCTATCGGAATTGCATATCACCCCGAGTCACTTGAGCCGGTTATCGATACCCGCACCAATGAATCGAATATACCGGGTCTTTATCTGGCAGGTTCTGTTATCGCCGGCAAAAATCCGAATCGTATTTTTATCGAAAATTCCAGGGAACATGGCGATCTGATTATCCCTGACATCCTTTCCAAACTCGGTTGAGCTGTATTGACTGCCGGTATGAAAAAAACTATATTGCATTAACGTAAAGGTCCTAATGGATAACATTTGGATCGGACTGATAGGTAGTCTGCTGGCTCTGGATACCACCGTTGTTTTTCAGGTTCTTGTATCCCAACCCCTTATCACAGCTGCTATTCTGGGTTGGATGATGGGAGATCTATATCTCGGAATACAGGTTGGATTTTATCTTCAGATTCTCTGGTTGAGAAACATTCCCGTGGGGGGAGCCGTTGTTCCCGAGGGAAATGTCGCAGCGATTGTAACAACATGTCTGGTAATGCGCTATCATACCGATATGACCTATTTTAATGCAATGATGGTACTGGCGGTCATATACGGAATTGCCGTTAGCTATATGGGAGGTGAAATCGTCGTCCTGTACCGAAAAATTAATGTCTATATATTGAATTGGGTATTGAATGGTTTAAAGAAGCACCGCATGGCACCATTTAATCTTGCACCACTGGCATCAATCCTGATTTATTTCAGCCTTATATTCACTTTGATTTACGTCAGTCTGGTATTCGGGGATTTAATTTTTGAACAAATCACCATGTTGCCTGAAGTTTGGGATAATTTTTTTCGCTACGGACTGGTGGCCATTCTCGGATTGGGTGTCGGCCTGGTAATCTCGTTGTATAGACAGAAGGATGACCGGTTTTTATTGGCAATTGGATTTTTAATCGGAGGTATCATATTTCTGATAAGATAAAAACACCTAAAAATTTACCTGTTTTAAAGGCCATTGCTGTTTTCTTCAGCTCTTTCCTGATTCAATCGGTTTGGAATTACAAGAGTCTGCTTTCGGTAGGTTTTGCTTTCAGTCTTAAACCAGTGGCAAAAAGGCTGTTTAAAGAGCGGGAAAAACGTATTTCATTTTTAAGACGCCATCTGAGCTTCTTCAATGCACACCCTTATTTTGCATCATATGCCCTCGGTGCTATCAGCCGGGTGGAGGAAGACACACCAAATAATCCCGAACTGGTCGAGCGATTCAAGAATGCTCTGATCGGCCCGCTGGGTGCTATCGGTGACCAATTGTTTTGGGGCACGATAAAACCGGGATGTATTCTGCTGGCAATGATTGGCGTTTTTCTGATCGAGAACGTGAATTACCTGCTCGGTTATTTTTTCATCATGCTTGTCTTATACAATATACCGCATATACTGATCAGAATGACAGGGCTCCGGACGGGTTACCGGGAGGGATTTGATGTTTATAAATTGCTGAACGCGGCGCAATTCCAGAGGTACCGTAATTTATACCGAATCCTGGGGGCAATCAGCCTGGGTTTTATAATCGGATTCAGCATTCCGCAATATGGAACAATTAATCCGATGCTGCCTGTGGTATTTGGAGCGAGTGTCGTTGGATCATATATATTCCATAAATGGAAACACTCTTTTTACAGGAACACGATTATCATATTGACTTGTTCGGTTTTAATTGGAATTTTGGTTGAAAATATATGATACAGGAAGAATTGCAGATAATCAATCAACATGGTTTGCATGCCCGGCCGGCGGCTCAGTTTGTTAAAATTGCCGGGCGGTTTTCTTCCGAGATAAAGGTGATCAAAGACGGCCTTGAAGTAAATGGTAAAAGTATTATGGGCATCATGATGCTCGCCGCCGAACCCGGCAGTCTGATCACGATCGTGGTGGATGGGCCGGATGAACAGGATGCATTCAATGCACTCCGAGAATTAATTGCCAATAAATTCTATGAAGAAGAAAACTGATCAGCGGTATGAAGTAAAACTCAAAGGACGCCGTGTTGTCTCAGGAATGTGTATGGGACCGGCATTTCTGTTTTATAATAAGTCATTTCAACTGACCGATCTTTCTCTGAGTACCGCTGACACAGAGCGGGAAATTATCGCCTTAAAGGACGCGATCTCAAATGTGATAACTCTGTTACAAGATTCCAAAAATCAAAGTAAAAACAATCATGGTCAAAATTTCGCGGATGTTTTTGATGCACAGATTGCCATCCTCGAAGATAATATCCTGTTCAAGGAAGTTGAATCCTATATTAATACCCACACCTGCTCTGCCGCTTATGCCGTTTTTAATGTGTTTCAGCAAAAGCGTGAACATTTTCAACAGAAGGGCAATATCTATTTCAAGGATCGGGCCTTTGATGTTCAGGATGTTATGACAAAATTGCTTTCTCAACTTACCGGTGAGCAGATAGAACACAGTTTGTCAAGGCCTTCCATCATATTCGCCGATACCCTGTCTCCGGCAGATACCGTACATTTCCCCCGGGAACTGGTGCTTGGGTTCGTCACTGATCGGGGCGGCATTACATCACACACCGCAATTATATCCCGGGCTCTCCACATCCCCTATGTCATCAGTCCGCAACCGATGAACAGGTTAGTCGAGAACGGGGACTACGTCCTGCTCGACGGTTATCAGGGCAATATCGTTCTCAATCCGGGGCATAAAACCAAAGAAGGATTCAAATCTACCAAGAAGAAATATGAAAGAATTTATACAAAATTGTGTGATCAATCTAAAGTTCCAGCCATTACAACCGATGGAATTCCGATTGAAGTTATGGCAAATGTGGAACTCATCCCCGAAATGGAAGAAGCGCTGACTCTGGGAGCTGACGGTATCGGTCTGCTGCGCACCGAGGTGACGTTTCTGGAAGCAGCCAGAATCCCTGATGAACAAGAACAGGTCAATCTATACCGCAAATTTTCCGAAGGAATGATCGGCAAATCAGTGATAATAAGAACAATCGACGCCGGCGGGGATAAGATCCTTACTCCCGATTCCAATTTAAGAGAAGATAATCCTTTTCTCGGATGGAGGGCAATACGTTTTTGTCTGGATCAGCCTCATATTTTTAAGACACAGCTCCGGGCAATATTGCGGGCTAATACAAAGAACAACCTGAAAATTATGATACCGATGATTTCCTGCATGAATGAAATACTGCAGACCCGTAAATTGCTTGAACAGGCCAAAGCCGAGTTACAGGAGCAAAAGATCCGATTCAATCCTCAAATTGAACTGGGTATCATGGTGGAAATTCCTTCGGCCGCTTTACTGGCAGCCAGGTTTGCCGAAGCGGTCGATTTCATGAGCATAGGTACCAACGATCTGACCCAGTATACGCTGGCTGTTGACCGCACGAATAGTAAAATCGCGCATTTATTCAATGACCTGCATCCGGCTGTCCTGCTCCTCATGCAAACAACAAAACAGGCCGGGCAACGTTTTGATAAAAAAGTAAGTATTTGCGGTGAGCTCGCCGGCAACCCGGAAGCTATCGCAATCCTGCTGGGAATGGGATTTACCAATTTTAGCCTCAGCCCGTCGATGATTCCAATTATCAAAAAGGTAATCCGTTCACTCTCGGTAAAAGAGTGTACGGTATTCACTGAAAACCTGCTTCTGGCAAACTCTGCACAGGAGGTAAAAGAAAAGGCAATAGCGTTTCTTGAAAAATATTTACCCGGATATCAAGGATTGCTGTAAAATAGGGAGAAATTTATGTATCAGGTCGATAAGCAAAATTTTAAAAGGTATTTGCGTGATTTTCCGAAACAAATTATCAATACCGCGGATATTATCAGTGAAAGCGAAGTAAAAATCGATTTTAATCGGGTCAACAACGTGGTTTTATTAGGAATGGGTGGGTCCGCTATATCCGGTGACGTATACCGAAACATTTTTGTCGAGAGAATGACCCGGCCGTTTGAAGTGTTCCGCAGCTATGCAGCGCCTTCATATTGCGGTAAAGACTCGCTGGTGATTGCCTGTAGCTATTCCGGCAACACGGAAGAAACACTTGCCGCGTTGAATGCAGCTAAATCGTCCGGCTGCCAAGTTCTGTGCATAACTTCAGGCGGTAAATTAAAGGATCAGGCAGAAAAAAACGGGTGGCCGTTAGTTAAAATTCCTGGCGGATATCCTCCCCGCCAGGCTTTTGGCTGGATTTTTACTTCCCTGCTTACCTTGCTCAATCCATTGCTTACTGAAGAAGTCGGAGAGGGGGAGATCAGAAACCTTGCCAACCTTGTTCATTCGATCATTCAGCGTAATGATGATATGATTGGTGAAGGTAAACTGCTGGCGAAAGATGTGGCCCTCGAAATTCATCATAAGATACCAGTAATTTATGCAGCTTCACCAAGTTTTGAAGCGGTCGCCCGGCGCTGGAAGAATCAGTTTCAGGAAAACGGCAAATCGATGGCTTTTACCAATGTGATCCCTGAGATGAATCATAATGAGATCGTAGGTTGGGAGATGGATCACAATATACTAAATGAATTGATCGTAATTTTTCTCGAAACGGTCGACCTTCATCCCAGAATCGCCGCCCGATTGGAGCTCACGAAAAATATCATTCATGACCGGGGGGCAAAGATTGTTGAGATCTATTCCGAAGGGGATACGACATTAGAACAGGCCATTTCGCTGGTTTGTACCGGTGATTGGGTAAGTTATTATCTGGCGCTGATTTATGAGCGCGATCCTGAAGCGATTGTCAATATCGATTTTTTAAAAACGGAGTTGGAAAAACATCCGCAGTAATTGTATAGTATTCGTGTGAATGTTAAATTAAAAGATTAAAAATTACAAGGGAGCAATTAATGGCTGATTTTATTTTCAGTTCTGAATCGGTGACTGAAGGACATCCGGATAAGATTGCGGACCAGATATCCGATGCGATTCTTGATGAGGTACTCCGGGAAGATCCGTACGGCAGGGTTGCCTGTGAAACATTTGTGACAACCGGTATGGCTCTGATCGGTGGCGAAATAACCACAAAATGTTATGTGGATATCCCCAATGTAGCACGCAATGTGATCAAAGATATCGGATATACCGATGCCGGTTACGGATTTGACTATGAAACCTGTGCGATTCTTACCTCTATTGATCAGCAGTCACCTGATATTGCATTGGGAGTTGACCGGGCGGGGGCCGGAGATCAGGGTATGATGTTCGGATACGCGACCAAAGAGACGCCGGAGTTGATGCCGCTGGCAATCAGTCTGGCGCATAAACTTACCCATCGTTTGGCGGATGCCAGAAAAAACGGCGATATCAAGTTTTTGCGTCCGGACGGTAAAGCACAGGTATCAGTCCGATACGAAAACGGGAAACCAATCTCGGTAGAAAATATTGTTGTTTCGACTCAACATGATCCCGATATAAATACGGAAACCATACATAAAGAAATCATTGCAAAAGTGATTAAACCAATAATTCCAAAAGATCTGTTAAAAAATGACAAGGTGAAGTATTATATCAATCCCACCGGCAGATTCGTGATCGGAGGTCCGAAAGGGGATGCGGGACTTACCGGCCGCAAAATTATCGTCGACACCTACGGCGGTGCCTATTCTCATGGCGGAGGCGCTTTCTCTGGTAAAGATCCAACAAAGGTGGACCGTTCTGCCTCATATTTTGCGCGTTATGTTGCTAAAAATGTCGTTGCATCAGATCTGGCGGAGCGATGTGGTATTCAGGTTGCTTATGCTATCGGTGTTGCGGAGCCGGTTTCTCTGATGGTGGAGACTTTTGGAACAGGAAAGATCGATGATCAGAAACTGGCAAAACTGTTGTTGAAGATCTTTGATTTTACGCCTGCCGGAATTATCGAAGCACTTCAGTTGCTCAGACCAATATATCGCAAAACTGCAAGTTATGGACATTTTGGCCGGTCGGACAAGGATTTTACCTGGGAAAAAACAGATCGTGTAAAAGATCTGCTGAAAGAAGCATAAAAAGGCGGAACAATGTTCTGCCTTTTTTTTAATCTACCCGATATTGTCTCAAATAATACCGCATAAATATATTCTCAATTTCCAGTTCAAGGTCCGATTTGCCCGATTTACTGCGAATATCAACGATATCCCTTAAATGATAGTTTTTTAGTTTGTCGAGGTCGCTGCGGTCCAGCTCAGATGTGTGGCCAAATTCAAGAATCATTATGAGCCGGTCCAGCGGAATAAACTTGAAATTATACACCACATATGGCTCGAAGGCTACGCCGGTTTCGGTGTCGATGAGATGGATAATTTTTTCCAGGTCCATACGATCCTGGAACTGTCTGCGGGAAGTCAGAGCGTCAAAAACATCGGCGACTGCCATGATTTTTGAACATAATGGAATGTCATCACCTCGCAATCCAACCGGATAGCCTCCGCCGTCAAGGCGTTCATGATGACTGGAAGCAATGGTCGGAATTTCGCGAAATTTCTTGGGAAAATGTATTTTTTGTAAAATATTTTTGGTAATGAGCGCATGACCTTTGATTATCTCATATTCGTCCTCGGTCAACTTGCGATCCTTGAAGAGTACAATTTCCGGTACACCGAGTTTACCGATATCATGCAGCAAGGATGCATAGTACAATAATTCCCGGGCGGTTACATCCAGCTTCATGATCCGAGCTATTTCATTTGCATAAAGCGCGACGCGTCTTGAATGACCCGCGGTTATATAATCACGGGTATCCAGCGTTGTTGCCAGTGTTTCAATAAAACTCAAAAAAGACCTTCTCTGCTCCTCATAGAGCTGTGCATTTTCAACTGCCGAGGCAGCGATTAGGGCAATAGCAGAAAGCAGGTGTTCATCATCAGTGGTGAAGGTACCCGTTTTTTTATTGAGCACCTGAAAGACACCTATGGTTTCACGCATCTTATTATTCAGGGGTACACACAGGATCGATCTGGTATGATAACCGGTTTTTTTGTCGATCTCGGGATTGAACCGATCATCACTGTATGCATCTGGCGTATTCAAAACTTCGCCTGATTGGAACACATAACCGGCGATACCTTTGTCCGCCGGAAATCGTATTTCCTTGCGGATACCGGTTGCCACTTTTGACCAGAGTTCATTCTTGTCTGCATCGTATAGAAAGACCGTGCACCGGTCAGCTTCAAGAATTTTTTTCACTTCAGCTGTAATGCGTTGAAGGAGTCTCAGCAGGTTTAATTCGCTGGATAGGGATTGGGTGATCTGGAGGAGGGCATCCAGCTGGCTCTTTTTTTCCTGGAGAATATGCAGCTCATTTTGTTGATGTTCCTGATCATATGATTGCTCACTCGATTTCTTCATAGTCCGCATCTTCTATATCCAGGTTTCTTTTTTGGTCATGGTTTTGACGTTTTTTACCTTTTATATTCGGATTTTTTTTGGCCGGCTGTAATATTCGTTTAATCAGACTAATAAAAAAATAAATGACCAGCGCGACCAGTAAAAGACGGAGCAAATTCATTTTTTATATACCTATGATTTATGCGGAATATAGTAGCGTGTGCCGGATGAATGATTATTTATTTCAAAGAGAATATCTTTGTAGTCATCTTCGCTGTGGACAAAATCGATTTCATCCGTATTGATTACCAGTAATGGGGCATCGGTATAATGGAAAAAGAAATCGTTATATAATTCATTAAGCGCTCTTATATAGTCTTCTGAAATATTTTTTTCCATTTTTCTGCCGCGTTTACGGATGTGATGCATTAAACGACTGGTCGATGACTGAAGGTAGATGATCAGATCTGCCTTAACAATATCTTTCTCCATTAATTTAGCGATGCCGTCATATAATTTCATTTCCTTTTCGTTGAGTGTAAGTGTGGCAAAGATACGATCCTTGGCAAAAAGATAATCACTGACGACACAGTCATGAAAGAGATCTATCTGATGCAGCTCCTGCTGCTGTTTGTAACGGCTCATAAGAAAAAACAGCTGCGTTTGGAACGCGTAGCGCTCGGGGTTTTCATAAAACTCTTCCAGAAACGGATTTTTTTCGAATTCTTCATACAGCGCTTTGGCACCCATGGTCTGGCTCAGACGGGCGGCCAGACTTGTCTTGCCAGCCCCGATTACCCCTTCGACAGCAATATATCTTAGATCTTCCAATGCCATAGTGCTCACCAAGCTGCTGCAATTTTCTGAACCGTGGACTGATCGGTACAATTCAGCAATAAGTCAGACACACGGATTATTTCATCATTCATATGCAATGCGTCGGTTAATTCCCTAAGTGGTTCAAGAACAAACCGACGTTCGTGAAAACGGGGGTGGGGTACTGACAGAGATGCTTCATGGATGCGTATTGATTCACACCAGATTATGTCGATATCGATGATCCTGGGACCCCATCGTACCGGAGACTGGCGCCCCATCCCGTATTCAATTTCTTTTATTTTTTCGAGCAGATGCACCGGGCTGTATCTTGATTTGAGGTATAAAATGGCGTTGTAAAATTCCGGCTGATCTTTGAATCCCCAGGGGGAAGTTGCAAAAATACTGGATTTGGCTAGGATGCTGCCGAGGTCGTTAAGTTGCCGGGCTGCCTGTTTCAGATGCCCTAACCTCGGTTCAATATTGGATCCGAGGCTCAAATGATATTTATACATCTCCACGGTTTCTTTTAATTTCAATTTCAATATGGTCTAAGAATCCTTTCAAGGGTACATGCGGCTTACGCACACGAATGAGCACCGAGGATACCTGATGGGAGTTCAGGATTTGCTCGGCGATTCTTTCAGCCACGGTCTCCAGTAATTTGAATTTATAATTTTCAAAAGCGTCTTTGGCGATTGAGTAGATATCACGGTAATCGATGGTTTTTTTCAGCTCATCACTTCTGGCGGCCGCCCGCAGATCACAAGTTACTTCGATGTCCAGTTCGAAGCGCTGCCCAAGCTCCCGTTCAGCCTCATAATAACCGTGATGGGCGTAGAAAACAATGTTCGTCAGCTTGATAATATCCATTTTTCAGTGAATTGCGCAGACATGCTTGGGTTAAACCTAAATATATCACAAATCGTATTTTTTATCAAACGAATTCTGGATCTCAGAAATGATTAGCCAGGTGCAAAGCGGGGAGAACGTGGAAAATAAAAAACCCCGGTCCAGTAAACCGGGGTTGGTGATCTTCCGGGATATATTAATACATACCGCCCATTCCACCGCCAGGAGGCATTGGTGGTGCAGGAGGTTCCTTCTCCGGTTTTTCCGCGATAAGCCCTTCAGTCATCAACAGCAATCCGGCGACCGATGAGGCGTTTTCCAAAGCTGTCCGGGTCACTTTTGTCGGATCAATAATACCGGCTTCAAATAGATCCTCATATATCTCTTTAGCCGCATTGAAACCGTAGGCACCCTCCTTGCCTTTGACATGTTCAACAATCACGGCACCTTCTTTGCCGGCGTTGGCGACGATTTGTCTGATGGGTTCTTCGATGGCACGTTTTATGATGTTGACGCCTATTTGATTATCAGGATCTTTTACTTTCATTTTATCCAGTGCTTTGATGCAGCGAAGCAGGGCCACCCCACCGCCCGGAACGATACCTTCCTCAACGGCGGCACGGGTAGCATGCAAAGCGTCTTCAACGCGGGCCTTCTTTTCCTTCATTTCCACTTCGGTTGCGGCACCGATCTTAAGCACGGCCACTCCGCCCGCCAGCTTTGCCAGTCGTTCCTGGAGCTTTTCACGGTCATAGTCGCTGGTTGTATGCTCGATCTGGGTGCGGATCTGATTTACCCGGCCCTGTATTTCGGATTTTATACCCGCACCTTCGACGATCGTCGTGTTGTCCTTATCGATTGTGATGCGTTTTGCTGAACCGAGATCTGTAGTGGTCGTGTTCTCAAGTTTGAATCCCGCTTCTTCGCTGATCACACGGCCGCCGGTAAGCACCGCGATATCCTCGAGCATGGCTTTTCTGCGGTCACCAAATCCGGGTGCTTTAACTGCCGCGATTTTCAGTGTACCGCGCAGTTTGTTTACCACAAGTGTCGCCAGGGCTTCGCCTTCGATAT
>WOR8_10002080_pt1 | contig 36743 bp, 28 predicted proteins | sample DeeMarSeWOR38_10_FD_19890 | JGI IMG/M metagenome (IMG submission 19890) | reverse complement strand
TCAGTCCACTGCTCTACCGACTGAGCTACCTCGGCATATTACCCGAGCGCCCCGACTTATACGATCCAGTCGATTTTTTGTCAAGGGGAAAAAATGCCAGGAGTTTTCACCACAAAGGGCACAAAGAGCACAAAGATTATCTAAAGTTACAGTATTTTCTTTGTGTGCTTAGTGATCTTTGTGGTTTAAGGCGAGGGTTCTTCGCCCTCTAAATCCAAATGGTCCTCGAGCTCTTTTGCCAGGGCAGAGAGATCATCATCATTAAGGTCCAATTCAAGCTCTGCTCCTGGATCGGCAGGTGCTGGCTCGACTGAGGCTTCCGGCTCCAAAGATATCTCATCCTCGAAACCGCCCAGATCTTCAAAGGATTCGCCTTCTGATTCAATTTCCAGCCCTAAAAACCCTTCATCTTCATCAGTCAGGCTAGAGTCTCCAGGGCTCAGTTCTGCAAGATCATCCAGCTGCAACTCCCCGCCTTCAGCATCTCCCAGGGCAGAGGCCTCAATGGTCTCTAGGTCATCCAGGGCAATCTCGCTAAGGCTCACTTCATCAGAGGAGTTTTCCTCAGAGGGGATCTCCAGATCTCCCATATCGATACCTTCGGAGGCAGAAGGCTCACTCATGCCCAATCCACCCAACTCCAGCTCAGTCTCCTGGGTAAGGCTGAGCTCCTGTTGAGCACCACCACCTTCCATCTCTCCTACCAAACTGCCGAGAAGGAAAGGCACTTCAGGTCTGAAATCCAGCAGATTGAGATCCTCTCGAGAGGTAGAAAGATCTTTGCTGCATTTCGGACAGTTGTTCAAATGATCAAAACTGACATAACCACACTTGGAACATCTCATAACACCCTCCTTAATCTCGCACCCCCTGCTTGCAGGCAAGCAAGGGCTGGGTGGATTCGGAGTAGGTTTTCTAGGGCAGTATAGCCGAAGCCGACCTCAGGTCAAGACGAATGACCCAAGTCGCCCAGTTCGTATTGTATCAGGCCAATTACCACAATTGCAGCAGTTTCTGTCCTCAGTATGCGCCGACCCAGAGAAATACTTTGGAAGCCGGCAGAAGCAGCCTCTTCAGCCTCCTTTGTGGAGAACCCTCCTTCCGGACCGATAAGTATACAAGCCTGGCGAGCTCTACTTTTCGCCTCGAGGGCCTGCCTCAAGTTTTCCTTTTCTTCCTCTTCCCAGCAAAATAGCTTCAATTCCGTATCTTCCGTCTGCTGCAGCAGCTGGGGAAAATCGGTGAGCGGCCATATACGGGGAACCATGTTCCTCCCGCTTTGTCTTGCCGCCTCTTGAGCTATTCTACCCCACCTTTTAATTCTGGTAAGGTTTTTCTCGCCTGTCAACCAAGGTTGCGCCCTCTCTGTTCGGAGCGGCACAATTTCATGTACTCCGAGTTCGGTGACCTTCTGAACAATTAGATCCATGATGGCTGGCCGGGGTAGTCCCAGTGCCAACATCAGGTTGAGAGGCGACTCACGGTCTACCCTTTTACCAGCACTCACCTTGAACCGGATAAGCTGTCGCCCCACCTCCAAGATCTCTGCGGGGAATTCCCTTCCACTGCCGTCAAAAAGTACGACAGGTTCTCCGACTCCCAAACGCAGGACCCGAGTCAAATGGTGAGCTTTTTTGCCAGTTACTAGCCTCTCTCCTGGCTCCAAGGGCTCACCTTCAACAAAGAAACGGCGAGGTTTCATGGAAACAGGCCAAGCCGACTGAGCATAAAAGTGATCCTCGACCACCGTAAGCAATCAGTCAAGTGAAGATTGTAAGCAAGATAAGTGCCTAAATTAACCTAGCCTAGCAAAAATCCCTCTCACACTGGCCCGCTGAGTCTGTACAAATACCAGTGAATAAGCGGTGGCCCCCAAAAAACGTAAGTCATAGCCCCCAAGGCTAAAAAGGGCCCGAAGGCTCCTCCAGATTTGTCCCTGAACATGAACAGCACTCCCGCCAGCGAACCTGCCAAGGAACTGGCGAATAGGGTGTAGATTACCCCCGGCAGACCCAGAAAGGCACCGATCATGGCCAAAAGCTTGATGTCACCACCACCCATGCCCTCACGTTTCCGCAGCAATTGGTAACCCGTTGCCACCAAGAAAAGCACTCCCCCTCCTGCCAGCAGGCCGAGCAAAGATTGCCGGAGATTAACATTAGGAAGGAGAAAAGACGCTGCCACACCAGCGACTATTCCCGGCAGGGTAATTACGTCGGGAATCGTCCAGGTGTCGAGATCTATGAAAATGATTACCAACAAAGCGGAAAAGAATATGAAGTAGACCAGCAACTCCGGACTCAATCCGAAATTCCTGAAAAGGGCAAGCCCGTTCAGGCCGCTTAGCCCCTCCACCAAGAAATATCGTGGTGAAATGGACGCTTTACACTTACGGCACTTACCTCGGAGAACCAAGTAGCTGAGCAAAGGGATATTGTCATAAAAACGAATAGGATTCTGGCAACTGGGACAGTGCGAACCTGGTTTGACCAGAGAAAGGCCTTTGGGGAGTCTTACTATGCAAACATTGAGGAAGCTGCCAACAGCCGCTCCCACAGCGAAGATCCAAAAGGCTAAAATCACCCTGCCGAGATCCATAGTTTAGTCCTCATACCACAAAGGTCACAAAGTACACGAAGAAAGCTTCCCTATTTTAGCCTCACTTTGTGCTCTTTGTGGTCTTTGTGGTCTTTGTGGTGAAACCCAATCGCCTCAAGAGCTGCTCTGCTGATTTTCTTTGTACCCGCACGACTTCACTGGGCAGGCTAGGTATTCTTCCCCCTTGCTCTTACGGACCAGCATATAAGGATTGCCGCACTGGGGACACTTCTTGTCAACCGGTCTTGACCAAGAGACAAACCTGCACTTGGGAAACTTACTGCAACCGTAGAACCTTCTTCCTTTCTTAGATGCTCTTTCCACCAACTCTCCCTCACAGGTGGGTTGGGGACAGGCCACCCCCGTGCCAATGGATCTAGTGTTTCGGCAACGGGGATATTTTTCGCAGGCAAGAAATGGGATGCCCTGGCGGCTTTTGCGTACGACAAAGCGTCCACCGCATTTGTCGCAAATTTCATCGGTGTATTGAACTTCTTTATCTTTGCCTTCTTCCCTATCCCCCTGCAGCGAACGGGTATTTTTGCACTCAGGGTAACCGGTGCAGGCCAAAAATGTGCCAAACCGCCCATTCTTTTCCACCATGTCCCGGTTACAAAGTTCACACTTCCCCCTGACTTCACCCTCGGTGGCTGCCTGAATCTTTCCTTTACTATCCCTGGCGAAGTTCTTACTGTTCTTACAGTTTGGATATCCGGAGCAGGAAAGAAACAGCCCATTTTTGCCCCAACGAATGTGCATCTTCTTGCCGCATTGCTCACAGTCGATGTCGGTGGGTACTCCTTCCCTCTTCACATCGGTCATTTCTGTTTGGGCCCGCTCCACCGCCTGGTGGAATCGCTGGTAGAACTCTTCAATCACTTGAAGCCATCCTTGACTGCCGTTCTCTACCTGATCAAGTTTTGCCTCCATCTGGGCGGTAAAAGCAACATTAAGAACCTCGGGGAAATTGTCCACCAGCAAGTCATTCACCAGCATTCCCAACTCGGTTGGTTTAAAGCGCCCCTTTTCTTTTTTGGTATACTCCTTTTTCTGAATGACCCCCATAATACTGGCATAGGTACTCGGCCTCCCGATCCCTTGCTCTTCCAGTTCTCGAATAAGGGAGGCCTCGGTGAATCGAGGCGGCGGCTGGGTGAAATGCTGCTTCGGTGTCAACTCTATCAATTTCAGCGAGCTGCCTTCCTTTAGATCTGGGAGTTTCAAACCCTCTTCTAATCCAGCTTCACCGTTGTCTGAACCCTCTATGTAGAGCTGCATGAATCCAGGAAAGCGGATCAAAGTTCCGCTGGCTCTCAGGATTAACTCTCCAGCGGCAACTTCCATGACCGTTTGGTCCAGTTGAGCCGGGCTCATCTGGCTTGCCACGAATCGTTTCCATATCAATTCATAAAGTGCCAACTCTTCTTTCTTCAGGTAGGTTGCCATCTCCTTGGGTGTCCTAGCAACCGCAGTTGGACGAATTGCCTCATGGGCATCTTGGGTTCCTTTGCGGCTGGGATATATCGGTGCTTTTTTGGGAAGATACTCCGCACCTAGATTGTCACGAATCCAGCTGCGCCCATCTGCAACCGCCTCTTTGGCGATCCGGGTAGAGTCTGTTCGCATGTAAGTGATCAGACCCACGGCACCCTTTTTGCCAAGTTCGATTCCTTCATAGAGCCGTTGCGCAATGGCCATGGTCCGCTGCGCAGTATACCGCAGCTTGCGAGCCGCCTCTTGCTGCAGGGTGCTGGTGATGAAGGGCGGGGCAGGCGACCGTGACCGTTTCTTTTTTTCAACCTTTACCACCTGGTAGCTGGCTTGCTCCAGGGCGGCAACTAGTTCCGAGGCCTGTTCTTGGTTGGATATTTTGATCTTTTTGTCACCCCTTCGCCACAACCGCGCCTCAAATTGTGGTTCCACCTCCCCTTCCAACAGTGCGATAATAGTCCAGTACTCCTCACTGTCGAAAGCCAGTATTTCAGCTTCCCGCTCACATATGAGACGGAGGGCTACGGATTGGACACGACCGGCACTCAGTCCGCGACGGAGCTTATCCCAGAGAATGGGAGAAATCTGATAGCCAACCAGCCTGTCCAGGAGCCTTCTGGCCAACTGGGCCTCGAATTTCTGCTGGTCAAGTTCTCCAGGTTTTTTTAAGGAGCTTTCGATGGCATTTCGAGTCAGTTCGTTGAACAGGACTCGGTAAATATCTTTTCGGGAGGAACGCAGTTCCTCTGCTATATGCCAGGCGATCGCCTCGCCCTCTCGATCCGGGTCTGGTGCCAGGTAGATATTTTCAGCTTCCTTAGCCGCCTTCCTCAGATCCCGAATGACCTTTTCCTTTCCTTTGATCACCTTGTAGTATGGCTCGAATTCATTTTCGATATCGATTCCAAGTTCATTTTCCGGAAGATCTTTAATGTGTCCTACGGAAGCCCGGATGTCGAAACGGTCGCCAAGATAGCGATTGAGGGTCCTCGCCTTGGTTGGTGATTCAACAATCAGCAGTGATTTGCCCATTCAGTGTCCTCGATGTGTTGTCTAGTCTAACGTCGGTTGGGAGTAATCATAATATAACAATTAAAAAGAATAACTGGAGAATTCTCGGACAAAAAATGTACCTGGAAGCTGTTTTACCAGCCCTTTTATCTCCAAGCGCAACAAGAGTTCCGCTGTTTCGGCTAAAGCGAGATCTACCGAGCGAGCAATCGCGTCTATATGCAAAGGATCCATGCCCAGCAGCTCCCACAACCGTCGTTCTTTTTCATTTAGCTCGGGCTGTTCGCCAACTGGCAGAGTTTTGATTTCTCTATGCAACTTGCGGTCCACCATGGGAAGGAGCTCTTCAATTATATCCTCTGCACTCTCCACCAATTTGGCGCCCTCTTTGATCAGCCGGTGTGACCCTTCCACTGTTGGGCGCCCAATAGGACCGGGTACAGCAAAAACCTGGCGGCCCTGGTCCAAAGCCATTCTTGCCGTGATGAGTGAGCCGCTTCTCACCGTGGCCTCCACCACCGTGACGCCCAAGGAAAGGCCGCTAATGATCCTATTGCGAACAGGGAAATTCCCTGGCTCCGGTGGGGTACCCAAGGGAAATTCACTTAGAACGGCTCCGGAAGAAGTTATTTCCTTAGACAAAGTAAGATTCTCATTTGGGTAGACCACATCAAGTCCTGTCCCCCAGACCGCCAGAGTCCTGCCACCACCTTCTAGGGCACCCCTATGGGCAGCACTGTCGATACCTCGCGCCATACCGCTCACAACGGTCCAGCCATGCCATGCCAATTCTTGGCAGATTTTCTTGCAGACGCTCAAGCCGTATGCTGAGGCTTGCCTCGAACCTACCACCGCAACAGCCCGCTCATCCTCCGGCAACAGCGTACCCCTCAGGTAAAGAAGTGGTGGCGGATCTGAGATGTTTGCCAGATACTTGGGATATTTCTCCGTGCCCCATTGGATGATTTGAATACCAAGAGAACCAAGACGAATCATCTCCTTCTGGGCAGTCTCTCTTAAAGCAGAGGACTTGATGGCATCAATAGTCTTTTTCTTGAGACCTGGAATTTCCTTCAGCTCACTGCGGCGAGAGGTGAATACTTGCTCGGGGCTGCCGAAACGGCGAAGTAAGCGATGAAAGGTCCTATAACCTATACCAGGCGCCAGGCTCAAGGCCAACCAGCCGAGTTCTCCGTCCATATCAAAAACTTCCAACAAGCTCTAAGAATTTAAAGCAAATGATCTAAAAATCCCGCCCGCCTCGCCTAAAGGCGGAGCCGATGGCGGGCAGGCCTAACCCCTCCTTATAAAAGGGGGGAATTGATTAAAAACCTCTAAAATATCCCCCTTTTGTAAAGGGGGACCAAGGGGGATTTGTTTTTCGGCTGTGCACCAATAGTTTAACTATAGCATCGGCCCAACCGGTAGGTCCTGAAAACACTAAAAAAGGGGCCATGCAAGCTGATTTCCCAGCTCCATGGCCCGCAGGGTTTTCTTATGTCGATTGGTCGATTATTCTCCGGTCTTGAGCCTAATGCGCTCTCCAGGCGTGAATTCTTGAAGAGCACGGGTAACCAGAGCCGCGGCTGTTTCCTGCTCCACTGTCAACACAAGAAGTTCACCAATGGGTTCTGCCGAAAGGGCAAGTTTGCCCCCTTTCTGAGCAAAAGCACCCTCCGCTTTAGGATCCCGAAAGACCTCGAAGCGATTGCCGGCCTTAATATCGTCTGCCTCGCCCAGATCTATGAAGACAATTTGTCTATCACCTATGAGAAAGGTCTCCCCTTTGGATAAAATGATGTTGCCCTCAATGGGTTCAGCACCAGCTTCAAATGTAATCTCCTCAGACCTTTTCTTGTAAGGCATCAATTTATCGCCTGGAGAAATGGAGTCGTATGAGCTTCTAACTATTGCTTTTGCTAATGCTGCACTTACCTCAGTTACCTCCACCACACCCAGAATGGTGTTCAGATATCCCACTTCTTTATTGGTGACGGGGTGCCTGAACTTTTCCGAGGTCCTAAAAACAAAGAACCGGTCACCCCTTTCCGTCTCGGCTGATTCTTGGAACTCGAGGTAAATCTTATCAGCCGCGCCGATGAGTTTCCTCTGCCTCTCTTCTCCCACAATAACCCCATCGCCCTTTGGGATGAAGGGGGTTATGAATCCCACCTGATCTATTTCTGAGAAAGTCATAGTGGGCGCTTTGGGCGGTAGAGGAGGCGGAGGTGGAGGCGGAGTTATTTCTGGTTCTATTTCCGGTTTCGGAGCTGTTTCCTCCATAGCAGTAACTGTCTCGAAGAACTTTGGTATCTCATAGTAGACTCGCAACTCCGTACCTGGGTAGATCCAGTGGGGATTGGTTATCTCTGGATTTAACTGCCAGACCTTTGGCCAGACCCAGGGATTCCCATAAAGACCTTCGCAGATATCCCAAAGGGTGTCACCTTTTACCACCACGTGGATATAGGTTTCTTGATCAGCCTCAGCGGAAGGAGTTGCTTCTTGCGCCATTACTTGGGATATTTGGCTGAAACCCAAGAGCAAGGCACCCACTATAATCCAAACAAGGACTGTTCGTTTCACGGTTGACTTCTCCTTTGTTTGGGTGGAGTCTTTTATTTGACAGCTCCCATTGATCTTCTAACCTGTGACCAATACACACATTTTTTCTATGTGTCAACCTTGATTTAAACATTTTAATAAATTAGGGCCCACCCCGTTGTCGAGTCTGTTTTTGTTTTTCTGCTGGAATGAATCTGCGGCTTTTGACGTTGCCCCTTCTAACTAATTATCATACTAGTCACTATTACACATAATTGCGAGACTGGCGCTCTGCGATCACCTACCTCTTCCTCTTAGTCCGCCCTCTAGGGCTGGCAAACCTGGCCTCCCAGGCAATCAAAACAGGGCTGGCAACAAAAATCGATGAGTAAGTACCCACCACCACCCCCACTATCAGGGCGAAGGCGAAGTCGTGGATCACTCCGCCACCCAAAATGAAAAGCGCGGTTACCACAATCAGTGTGGTTCCTGAGGTTAGTATAGTTCGACTGAGTGTCTGATTTATGCTGCTGTTGACCACGTGAGCAAAATCGTCCTTCCTGCTCTTGCGCAGATTTTCCCTGATCCTGTCAAAAACTATGATGGTATCATTCAGGGAGTAACCAATGATAGTGAGTAGTGCAGCCACCACGGTGAGATTGAACTCTTTGTTGGCAATGGCGAAGGCACCTAGGGTGATGAGCACATCGTGGATGAGGGCGGTTACCGCTCCCAGGGCGAACTTCAGCTTTAATACCCAACAACAGGCCATAGTTATAACCAAAGCGGCCACAATCAGCATGGGGATGCTCATACCCACGGTCCGAAGGATATAAACCCCTAGAATTAGGGCCCCGGCCATTATGAGTGCCGGCATCCATTTGAGTTCAAACCTTCCCGAGATGTAAATAGCGATAAAAAGCAGGGCGTAGTAGATGGCCAAAAGCGCCTTCTGGCGTAAGTCTTTGCCTACTTTGGGGCCCACCATCTCTACCCTTTCAACTGTCACCGTATTTTCGCCGTACACATTCTCTAGGCTGTCTTTCACCTCTTTGCTAAGGTTGGCCAACTCCGACCTGGAGATGTCGGTGCGAATGAGAAATACGTCCTCCCCTTCTCCGCCAAAGCGCTGGATCGCGCTGCGCTCCAACCCCAGGGGCTTGAGCCCTTGCCTGATCTTTTTAACTTCAGTGGGATTTTTGAACCGCAACTGCACAACTGTGCCGCCGGCAAAATCAATACCGTAAAGAGATCCCCCGCGGTAGAGAAGGGCAGCGACACCTATGAGGATCAACCCCAGTGAAATAGCGAAAGCAATCTTTCGTCGACCGACAAAATCGATGTTGATGTCCGGTTTGATAAACTCCATGGTTCCTCTCTAGAAATTACGGAATTTAGGGATTCGGGATTTTGGAATGAAAGGGCTATGAGATTTCTATCTGCTGGGTTTGCGTGAATGCCAACTCCTCAATTCCCTAATTCCTTAATTCCTCAATTTGTTATGTGCTTCGTATTTCTGATTTAGGATTTGGGGGGCCTAGGCCCTCAGATATTTAGTTTTTTCATCTTTCGTTTCTGTAGCAAGTAATCAAATAACAACCTGGTACCAAAAATAGCGGTAAACATGCTGGCTATAATTCCGAGGCTAAGGGTGACGGCAAAACCTCGCACCGGACCTGTGCCGAACTGAAACAGAACAATGGCAGCAATCAGTGTAGTGACGTTTGCATCCAAAATGGTAAGGGTAGCCTTGCTATAACCACCATCCAGCGCTGCCCGGGGCGTTTTACCCAGCCGCAACTCCTCTCGCACCCTTTCAAAAATCAGAACATTGGCGTCAACAGCCATACCAATGGTGAGAATGATACCGGCGATGCCCGGCAAGGTCAGGGTGGCGCGCAAAGCGGCCAGCCCAGCCATGATTAAAATGATGTTGAGAACAAGTGCCAGATCGGCAATTAGCCCCGAACCGCCATAGTAGATAACCATAAATGCCACTACCAGCACACCGCCCACTGCCATGGAGAACAGCCCTTTACGGATAGAATCTCTTCCCAGGGATGGGCCTACTGTCCGCTCTTCCAGAATATTCACTGGTGCGGGCAAGGATCCAGCCCTTAGCACCACGGCAAGATCCTTGGCCTCTTCCATGGTGAATTGTCCTTCGATTATTGCATTACCGCCGCTGATTCGGTCCTGGATGACAGGGGCAGAATAGACGTTGTCGTCAAGTACTATGGCCAACCGTTCTTTGATGTGATCCCCGCTGATTTTTTCGAAGAGCCGAGCCCCGCGATCGTCAAAACTCAGCGCCACGTAGGGGCGATTGTACTGAGTGTCAATGCGCACTTCGGCATTGGTTAGGTACTCGCCAGTGAGCAGGGTACGGTCCTTGAGCAGATAGGCGTTGCGACTCACCTGCCCGGTTACCGGATCAACCCGGCGGCCATAGTAGATTTTGTCACCCGCGGGTATTTTACCTTTGAGGGCCTGCTCTACACTCTGTTGCTCATCAACCAGCTTGAATTCCAGCAAAGCAGTCTTGCCTATCAAGTCAATTGCCCTCTGCGGATCCTTGATCCCCGGCAGCTGGATCAGAACACGATTTTCGCCCTGAGTCCGAATGTCAGGCTCACTAACACCGAATTGATCAATGCGGTTACGAATTGTCTCAAGACCTTGGTCTACAGCAAGCTTTTTTATGTGGCGGACTTGGTCTCCTGCAATCTTCAGGTTTACCTGGAGTTGTTCCTGGGTGACTTTACGATCTACAACCTCCAACAAGGGGAATTTGTCTTTGATAAGCCGAGCCACTTGTTGCCAGTCTTGATCCTGCGGCAAGAGCAATTTCACCCCGCCTTGCCCCTGGCGCTCAACCTCACGAAAGCGAATATGTTCACTGCCTAGTTCGTCCTTTAACTCCTGGGCAAATCGCTCTGCCGTATTTTCCACGGCCTTGTCATTCTCCACCTCAAGAATCAGATGCATTCCCCCCTGGAGGTCTAAACCTAGATGGATTTTTTCATCAGGGAAGAATTTCACCCACCACCCAGGCAGCTCCTCGCCCACCGTAGGGAGCAGATAGACCAAGGCCACCACCAAAACCGCTAACACCAGAGCTGCACGCCATCTCAGGTCCTTCACGCTAGATTTCTCCTCAAACAGTAAATTTTTAAGCCGGCTAAGGTCATAAAGACTTCACAATCCCCAAAAACCAAAAAATATCGAATGTCGAACAAGAAACCGCAGAATCGGAATAGTGCCTGGTGCATACTGCCTAGTCCCTAGTGCTTTACTACCTGCTGGCTGCTGCCCGCTGCCTGCTGGCTGCTGTGCCAAGCGCTATGCCTTTGACCACCAACCGCCCGGGCTCTCCTACTTCTTGTCCGGCTCCGTCTCTTGGGATGCCATGCCGGCGATGTAGCCTCGTCCCACTTTTACCCTCACCTTTTCGGCGATTTCCAAGGTGATTACCTTCTCGGTGATGCCGGTGATCTTGCCGTGCAGTCCGCCAACAGTTACCACTTGATCGCCCCTCTTCAGGGTACCCAGCAATTCGCGGTGTTTTTTCTGTTTTTTCTGCTGCGGTCGAATCAGCAAGAAATAGAAGATGGCAAACATCAGCAGCAGAGGCACCAAAGCGGCAAAGCCACCTCCCTGACCGCCACCAGTCCCTCCGGTCCCCATGGCATACGCCACGCCTATCCAGTTCATAGAAAGCCTCCTCGTGCTTAAAGGGAAGCAGACGCGATTTGGAGGTATGGTTTTTTACTGCCCAAACCCGTTTCCAATTCTAGCTCCCGATGTGCACATGTCGCAGTTGATAAAAGTGTGCCCTAAATTGTTCGAATGTACCGGCCGCAATCGCACGCCGCATCTGGCGCATTAACTCCAAAAAATACCATAGATTGTGGATGGTATTGAGTCGATAAGCCAGAATCTCTTTGTGATTATGCGTCCACGGTTGGTGAAGAGCATACCATTGCGAGCATTGCGAGTGGGCAAAACGCAATCGAACATGTCCGCTCCCAGGGCAACCAATTCCACCAAATCTTCCGGGGTGCCAACACCCATAACATATCGGGGCTTATCCACTGGCAGCTGCGGCAGGCAGGCAGCAGTTACCTCCAGCATCAACTCTTTGGGCTCCCCGACACTCAAACCCCCGAGGGCGTAACCCGGAAAATTCATCTCCACTAAATTGTCAATGCAGTACCGTCGGAGTTCGGTGGACATACCTCCCTGGACGATGGCAAAAAGAGCCTTATCCTCGCTGCTAAACGTTTCCTTGCACCGCTTGGCCCACCGCAGGGTTCGTTTCATAGACTCTTGCAAGTATTCTTGATCTGCCGGGTAGGGAGTGCATTCATCCAGACACATCATGATGTCGGCACCCAGATCCTCCTGGATTTGCACCGCCCTTTCCGGCGTGAGAAAGTGACGAGAGCCGTCCAAATGGGACTGGAAGGTCACCCCTTCCTCACTAATCTCCCTGGTTGGCGCCAGACTGAAAACTTGATAACCACCACTGTCCGTGAGAAGAGGGCCATGCCAGTGCATGAATCTGTGCAGCCCTCCAAAACTCTTTACCAGGTCCGCCCCTGGCCGCAACCAGAGATGGTAGGTATTGGTGAGCAAAATCCTAGCGCCGAGAGAGTGCAAATCTTCAGAAGTAAGCCCTTTTACCGTGCCCTGTGTCCCTACCGGCATGAACACCGGGGTGGGCACTACACCGTGAGCCGTCCGTATCTCTCCCAAGCGGGCTCCGCTTGTATCTTGTCTCCAGAGGTAAAACTCCACAACAAATACTACTCGATGAACATGGCATTGCCATAACTGTAAAACCGGTATCGCATCCGAACCGCCTCATCATACGCTCTAAGCAAAAGATCCCGTCCGGCCCAGGCAGAAACAAGCAGGATCAAGCTAGAACCAGGCAGATGGAAATTGGTAAGTAGTCCATCAATCATCTGGAAGCGGTAGCCGGGATAAATCAACAGGTCGCACCAGCCACTGCCTGCTGTTAACCGCCCATCACTGGCTGCAAACTCCAAAGCGCGTACTGTGGTGGTGCCAACCGCCATAACCCTCTTGCCCTTCTCCTTGGCATGATTAACCGCCGTGGCGGTTTCCGAGGGAATTTCGAAGAACTCCTCTTGCAGTTTGTGCTGGCGAATGTCCGCCACCCGAACAGGCTGAAAGGTGCCATAGCCTACGTGTAGCGTTAAGGTGACAATGATTACGCCTTTCTCCTTCAGACGTGCCAGAAAATCACCGGTAAAATGCAGTCCTGCCGTTGGCGCTGCCACTGCACCCGGCTTTGCGGCGTATACAGTCTGGTAGGAACAAGCATCGTCCACCTGCGCTGGACCACCGTTTCGCTTTATATATGGTGGTAGAGGAACGGATCCCCACCTCTTTAGAATCTCCAAAAGAGGTCTTTCATCCAAAAATTTGACCCGCGTTTGACCCTCCACCACCTGTTGGCAAACCCTTGCCCGAAGCCCATTGACAAAGGTGAGGATTGCATCCCTCTTTATCGGTTTACTGGACTTGATCAAACAGCGGTAGGGGTCTTGATCCGTGGCCGGATTAAGCACGAGAAGCTCCACCCGCCCGCCAGATTCTTTCCTTCCCAACAGTCGGGCCGGTACAACCTGGGTGTCATTCAACACAACGACATCGCCCGCTGCCAGGTAGTTTTCCAAAGCGGTTACTTTCTTGTGCGCAATGCTCCCCTCTAACCGGTTAAGGACCAACATCCGGGATTCATCGCGGTTCTGGGCCGGCACCTGGGCGATAAGTTCTTTGGGCAAATTATATTGATAATCTTCCAGGAAATACATTTCTCTACTACCATAGAGACCGATTGACGGGCCAAGCAAGCTAAGCACAGTTGCTGATTGAAGTCAACTGCTGTCCATCAGAAAAGGTTACTTTTCTGGCCCAAATAGATAAGCACCATACCCAGGCACATGGCCAGAAAACCAAAGGTCCGCAATTGGGCCGCCGGTATTTCGCTGACTTTAACCAACCAAGCTTTGATCTTATCAGGAAAGGCAAAATAAGGCAGACCTTCAACAATCAAAACCATACCCACAACACTGAGGAAAAACTTCATAGCGTATCCTATTGAGTGCTTCGAAGCGCAAGACTACAGTAAAATCCCAAGATTTTTGCGTCGGGCCATACCTTGAAAATCACACCATTTGGAGTAATGGAGCAAGAGTAATTTCAGATTTCGGATTTCAGATTTCGGATTGAAAAAGATAAATTGCACACCAGAAACTCAAATTGAAGTCCACAATCCGCATTCCCAAATCCGCAATCGAGTTGCTCCAGCACTCCAGCACTCCAACATAACCCCTGCTGTCAAGTTCCGTCCCGAGTTCAGAACTACTCTGGAACTTCGGCTGGTCTCAAAAGCTTGGATTGTAAGTCGCGTCCTCGTTCCATGTCAAGGAAGACTGCGACCCCTGCGCTTAGCGCAGAGCGATAAATAGAGGAGATCGAAGTCAGGAGTCAGAATCCAGAGGGCATGGAGCATAGGGCAATCCAGCTGGCAGCTGACAGCAGGCAGCAATGAAAACCAGGCACTAGGCACTCTAGGGCGACGCGGTGAAACGACGAGACGGAGACGGGGCGAAGGAGCCACAATTTGAGAGGGACTCGATTTTGATTCCTTCTCCACAAAATCTCTTTGCTTTTTCCTAAATTCGCAATTCGAAATCCGAAATCCGAAATTGTGAACCCTGATCCCCGACCCCCGAGCCCTTTGCCTTAAGCCTAGTGCCTTTAGCCTTGCGCCGCTTTGCACTTGAATATGGCTGGGAAATGGGCTAGCTTTGACCGCACGCAGAACTCATGAGTACTCATCCGGAAATATCCGTTTCCGGATGAGCGCGATCAGCAATCAGCAATCAGCTTTCAGAAAGACAATTAGGATTGAGGGTTTAGACTGACAGCTGAACGCTGATGGCTGACAAGCGGAGGCATTATGGTTGGGAGCACTATCGAAATCGATTTAGCAGCTCTACGCTACAACTTCTCAAAAGTACGAGCGTTGGTGGGACCAAGCACGGCAGTGTTAGGTGTGGTCAAATCAGATGCTTACGGCCACGGAATGCTGCCGGTGGCACGAGAACTGGAGAACCTGGGTGTCGAGTACCTTGGTGTCAGTAATTGTCGGGAGGCTGTGATCCTTCGCCAAGGAGGATTAAAAACTCCCATACTTCTTCTTCTTGGGGTTGAAAAGGATGAGCTTTCCCAGGTTATCCAACATGGCCTAACCCCAGCAATCTATCGGAGTGATGTTGCCATGGCGGTTTCCGCCGCAGCTCTGGCTGCAAAGACCAAAATACCTGTTCATCTGAAGATCGACACCGGCATGGGCCGTTTAGGAGTTCCTTTTGCCGAGGCCACCGAGTTCTTGGAGTTGATTGAATCACTTGAGGGTATAAGAGTAGAAGGATTGCTCTCCCATTTCGCCTCTGCCGATGAGCACGACAAATCCTTTAGCAATCAGCAGCTGGAACGTTTTCGCCGGATACTAACCCAGGCGCAAACCATTGGTTTGAATCCACGCTATGCCCACATTGCTAATTCTGCTGGGGTGATTGATCTTCCTGATTCTTACCTCCAATTAGTCCGACCGGGGTTGATGCTATATGGCGCACCACCATCGCAAGAACTCCATCACCCTATCCCCCTTAGACCGGTGATGACCTTAAAAACCCGTGTGCTTCAACTTAAGGAGGTTCCCGCCGGCTCGCCCATTGGTTACGGTTGCACCTACACCACCTCACGACCCACTCTTATTGCCACCTTGCCTGTGGGTTATGACGATGGCTATGACAGGCTGTTGTCCAACAAGGGTGAGGTCTTGGTGCGGAACCGAAGGGCACCTGTGGTTGGTCGTATCTCAATGTGCCTCACCACGGTAGACGTCACTGACATTCCTGAAGTGCAGACGGATGACGAAGTTGTTCTCTTGGGAAAACAGGGAGAGGAGCAGATTACCGCCGATGATATTGCTGCCAAGATTTCTACTATTAACTATGAGATATTTTGCAACTTAGGTGGTTATCGCCCCAAAGTCTTTTTAAACAGCTACACCTCCAAAAAGGTTAACGAAGCAAAGTCTGAACCACAAAGTACACAAAGGACACAAAGTATAGAAAAGAAATAGTGCCTTCTTTGTTCGCTTTGTGACCTTTGTGGTAAAAATGCATCGCCAGTTTAGGAAACCGAACCGACGTCCTCGACAGTATCAAGCGACTGTGATATCAGAAATGGCTTGAATATTAGTTCAGCGGGTTCACAAATGATCAGAGCAAAAATTCTCGAAAAACTCAACCAAACTCTGGTGCAATGCGGTGAGCGGGACCTTTTCCAAATCCCTCCGGGATTTGAGGTTCAGCTGGAGGTGCCAAGGTTAGAGGCACACGGAGATTTTGCCACCAATCTCGCCCTGAATCTTGCCAAGCCCAACCGCTGCTCCCCTAGGGACATTGCCACATCTTTTGTTGAACAGCTAGGAGATGGTGACGGGCTCTTTGCCGAGGTAGAAATTGCTGGCCCCGGATTCATCAACTTAGTGATAAGTCCTTCAGCCTGGTATGAGGTTCTGGATGAAATTCACCGCCTGCAGCGGAACTATGGCCGCTCTGATTTCGGTCACGGCAGATACGTACAGGTGGAGTTCGTTAGTGCGAATCCCACCGGTCCCCTCCATGTGGGTCATGGGCGAGGAGCCGCCGTTGGCGATGCCCTGGCCAGCATACTAGAAGCCACTGGCCATCGGGTGGAACGTGAATACTATATAAACGACGCCGGGACCCAGATCGAGACTCTCGGCCGCTCAGTCTTTCTCCGCTACCAACAGCTTCTAGGCCGCCAGGTAGAATTTCCCGAAACTTGCTACCAGGGTGACTACATTCAAGCCTTGGCAAAGGAGATGCAGGAAGTCCATGGCGACTCCTACCTCAATAGCTCGGAGGAGGAGGTCTTGCCTTTATTCAGTGATTTTGCGGCCAATAGTATTCTCGAGGGTATTCGCCAGGACCTGGAAGATTTTGGGGTCCATTACGATCGCTGGTTCAGTGAGAATAGTCTTTATGAGAACGGTGCAGTGGACCGGGTGATCGAAACCCTTAAAGCGTCCGGTAACATTTTCGAAAAAGATGGCGCTCTCTGGTTCCGCTCCACCGCCCTAGGAGATGAAAAAGATCGGGTGGTGGTCAGAACCAATGGCATGACCACCTATTTAGCCTCGGATTTGGCTTATCACCAGGACAAATACCTCCGTGGCTTCGATCTGGTCATAAATCTTTGGGGTGCTGACCACCACGGCTACATGGAGCGAATGTATGCCGGGGTTGTGGCACTGGGCAGAAAGAGGGAAGATCTCAGATTACTCTTGGTCCAGTTGGTCAACTTGCTGCGCAAAGGCAAACAAGTGACCATGTCCACCCGGGCCGGTGAATTCGTCACTCTAAAAGACGTGATTGATGAAGTGGGTCGAGACGCCGCGCGTTTTATTTTCCTCACCAGGCGTTCGGACAGCCCACTGGAATTCGATCTTGAGCTCGCCAAAGAAAAAAGCGCTGACAACCCCGTTTACTACGTCCAGTATGCCCACGCCAGGATTAGCAGCATCATTAGGTTGGCCAAGGAAAGACATTTAGACTTAGACGGTCCGGAGAACTTAGACTTTAAGCGGTTGAGCTTGCCCGAAGAGATGGCCCTTATCAAGCAACTCAGCTTGTATCCTGAAGTGGTAGAAAACAGTGCCCGCTTTTTGGAGCCCCATCAGCTACCTTACTATTTGACCGAGTTGGCTTCCGCCTTTCATAGCTACTACAAACATCACCGAATCATCCAGGACGATCTGGGCCTGGCGCAAGCCCGCTACCACCTGGTCAAGGCCATTCGCGTAGTCGTTGGCAATGGTTTGGGGCTCCTTGGGGTTTCAGCTCCTGAACAGATGTAGAGGTATTGCAGACTGTTTCAGTTTCTTTGGCTTGCATTATATTATTCTTTCTTTATACTTTAGGCACTTTAGCTCATTTTAGGCAATTTAGACACTTTGACCATTTTAGGCATTTTTTCCATCACTATGAGTCCACCCAAGAAATCCAAAGGACGAAAAAAGGTACTTCGCTTCGAGTTGAGCAGACTGGCCCTCGCAGGCTGGTGTTTCGCTCTTGTCGTGGCCTTGCTCTGGATGTTCGTCCTCGGGGTTTTTGTGGGCAAAGGAATCACTCCTGCCAACATCAATTTGGCAGAAATCAAAAAGAGAATGGTTGACCAAGGGGTCTGGCCCGGATCTGGTAAAGGTGATCAGCAGGAAGGATCTGCCCGGACCACTAATACTAAAAGAAAAATCCCTCTCAAGGATCTTGAATTCTACGAAAAGCTGGCCCAAAAAAAGAAGGCGCGGCTTCAGGAGTCCACCCCGGAAAAAATAACGGTCCAGGACGAGCCAGCTGCTGCCGAGGCTGAACCTAAACCAGCCACTTCCCAGGCTAAACCTAAATCAGCCTCCCAGCAAACCGCGGAAGTTCTCAAAGAGGAAAAACCCTCTAAAGGCAACTTCACCGTTCAGTTAGCTTCATTCAAGGATCAAACCAGTGCCAATAAGTTTGCTGCCCAATTTAAAGACTTGAAGCCCAAACCAACTGTCAGAACAGTGGATCTGCCCGGTAAAGGGCGCTGGTATAGGGTACAAGTTGGACAGCTTTCGAGTCGCGACGAGGCCTCAGCCTTGGCAGATCGCCTGGCCAAAAAATATCAGCTCAAAGCTTTTGTCATAAGTCTGGACGGGTAGCCCGCATATTTCATGAATTCACGCCCTGGCGTGACTGCGACCACGGATATAGCCGTCCTCCCTGGCGTCCTCAGGTTTTGGCCTCTGCGACGTACCGTTTAGGTACGCCTCGGGACCAAAACCCTGCGGTTACCAGGTTGCACGCCCATCTTCACGGTCTCGCGACAGCAATTCATGAAATATGCGGACTAAATAATAACGGTTGCAGAAAAAATTACCAACGTCTCCTAGATTTACTTGACAATACGCAAGCATGTGTGTTTACTTTTGTAAAATTCCTCTTGCTGTTGTTCTTCATGCTGCTCTCTCAGCTCTTCTGCTCCAGAAATCCTTCGAAACTCCTACCTGGTAGGAATGGACGAAACCATGAAGATTTTGATGGTGTATCCGGAATACCCTGTTACCTTCTGGAGCTTCGACCACGCACTCAAGTTCATCTCCAAAAAGGCGGCCTATCCTCCCTTGGGGCTTATCACGGTAGCTGCAATGCTTCCTCAAGACTGGGAAGTCCGATTAATTGATTTGAACATTGAAAAACTCAAAGACCGGGACCTGGAGTGGGCTGATTATGTGATGATCAGTGCCATGTTAATCCAGAAACAATCAGTACACTCTATTTTACAGAGATGCCGTTCTTTGGGAAAGAAGGTCGTTGCCGGAGGACCTCTTTTCAACAGTACCCCCCAAGAATATCTCGATCTGGTGGATCATTTGATCTTGAACGAGGCAGAGATTACCCTGCCACTTTTTCTAGCCGACCTCGAAAAGGGAAGTCCCCAAAAGGTGTATCGCGCCGACACCTACCCTGAATTGAGTATGACACCTACCCCCCGTTGGGACCTGATCAAGATAAAAAAGTATGCCACCCTGATGATTCAGTGTTCACGTGGCTGTCCATACGACTGTGAATTCTGCGACATTACCACCTTGTATGGCCGTAGACCGCGGGTAAAGGATGCTGGGCAACTGCTTGGCGAACTGCAGGCGATTTACGACTTGGGCTGGCGAGGTACTGTGTTCATCGTTGATGACAATTTCATCGGCAATAAGGTGAAGATCAAAAAGATGCTTCCCGATTTGATCAAATGGATGGAGGCTCACCAGTATCCTTTCCACTTTACCACTGAGGCATCCATTAATTTGGTTGATGATGACGAACTCATAGAGCTGATGGGCGATGCAGGCTTTGACACCGTCTTTATCGGCTTGGAAACACCTAACGAGGAGAGTCTGCTGGAGTGTGCCAAGATCCAGAACCGCGGTCGTGACATGGTTGCCGCCGTAAAAAAACTTCAGGTGGCAGGCATTCAGGTTCTGGGTGGCTATATAGTCGGGTTCGACAGTGATGATGAGGGCATCTTTTCTCGACAAATCAAATTCATTCAAGAATCCGGAGTGGTAACAGCAATGGTTGGACTGCTGAATGCTCTACCAAAGACCAGACTCTGGAAAAGACTCATGGCGGAAAATCGTCTTCAACTCGACACCACGGGCGACAATACCGACGGTACCATTAATTTTGTTCCTAAAATGGACAAAGATATGCTCATCAACGGCTACCGCTCTATGGTCCGAACCATTTATAGCCCACGTTATTATTACCGACGAGTCTGCAACTTTTTAGAGCACTATCAGCCCCGCCGGAGTTCGGGGATGCAGCGCCGTGATATAAAAGCCTTTTTCAAATCGATCTTTTATCTCGGCATTGTGGGAAATGGGGTATCCCAGTGGTACTATTGGAAAATGTTGTGCAAGTCCATAATCTTCCACAGAAAGTTATTCCCTGACGCCATAAAATTGATGGTCTTCGGCTATCACTTCCGTAAAGTTGCTAAAAAGGTGTGAATTTATCATTTCTCATCGGACATTTAAAATCGAGTTGATAACGGCAAGTCACCCTGGTGCCGAATGATAAATGAGAAATGCGCAATGCGAATTGAGAAATAGAATGGTGCCTAGTTCCTAGTAAGTATCGAGCAGTACCTGCCTATATCCGTCTAAATTGCCTTGGATATTTTGGTATCATTTACCCTGAATCTCTCTTCCTATAGAGAAAGCCTTACCGAGATAATCTCCAATTCCATGGTAAGCACGGTTTTCCGGGGCAAAGAGTATTGGTTTGAGCTTGTCTAGGGCCGGCAGCTTGTCCTCCCCAAGCACGGTCTCGTCAACCTTGATATCGAGTATCTCGCCAATGAACTGAGTGTGAAGACCTAGCTCGAAAGTGTGGATCAGCTTGCACTCGATAACGAAGTGAAATTCTTCTATGTAAGGTGCATTTATCAAATCACTTTTCACCGGAGTCAGTCCGGTGGCAGCAAATTTATCTACGTCCCGCCCCGAAACCATGCCAAAATAATCAGCCTCCTTGACGTAATCTTCAGAGGGTAAGCTGATGGTGAATGCCTCCTGTTCCACCACGCAATTGTAACTGTATGTTGCCTTACGAAGAGAAACTGCAATACAGGGAGGAACGGAACAGCAAATCCCCCCCCAGGCGGCGGTCATCACGTTAGGCTTCCCGTCGCTATCGTAAGTTCCCACAATAAAAATCGGAGTTGGATAAAGTATGGTCTTGGCACCTAAAGATTTTTTCATTGGCAACCTCCTGACTTTGGTTGGGTTGTTCTCCCTGCTTCACTGAGTGACTGATTTTCCTTTATATGAATTGAAGTTTTTCATGAAAAGGCAAAAAAAGCCTAATAAGAAAAAATTTAGCAGCCCCGTGAGATGAAAGCTATTTTCAAAACCAATTCTCTGAATTACACCACCCATCAGAGCAGAACTGAGCATCATGCCAAAATAGATGCAAGTATTGTAGCCCCCCATAGCCAACCCTCGTGACTCCTGGTCAACAACCTCTGCGATAAGTGCACCCACGGAGGTAAAGGCCAAGCCCATGCTGATCCCCAAAAGGGTTGCCGTCAGTATGAAGTGAACTACACTTTCAGAGACGGCAAAACCAACCATAGCACCAGTATACCCGAGAAGACCAATAATCACCAAAGTACCACGCCTGGCAACCCTGTCGCTGAGATAACCAAAGGGAATACGAGATAGGGCGTTCCACAGCCCCTGCACCGCAAAAATCAGTCCGATCTCAGCCACATTGAGACCCTGATTATGAGCATGGAGAGGAAAGAAGGTTACAAACATCCCCAAACCAAAACAGCCCCCCAGAGTAACCAACCAACAAGCCACAAGAGGACGATTATGCAAAAGTTCCCTGGCTGCACCAGATTCATTCTTTTTGGCCCGGTCTTTGAAAATATGGCGAGCCCGGGGCAAATAAAAAAGGATGAGCCAAAAAGTGATAAAGATAAGAATCCCTGAGATGAGAAAGACCTGAAGGAACCCTAATTCCTCAGCCAAGAACCCTCCCAATGCCGGGCCAAGACTCATGGAAGTGTAGAGAGCCGTGGTATACCAACCATATGAGCGCCCAAGGTGAGTGACTGGAGAAATATCAGCCACCAACGACATCATGGTTGGGCCGAAGGCAGCCAGGCCAATGCCGAAAAAGAGATAAATCCAAACCATCTGCCAAGGGGTTTTGCTGAAGTAGAGCAAGAATGATGTGGCCGATAGAATGAGGGCCCCAAAGCAGGCCAGCCGTTTACGCCCCAAGCGGTCAGACATCATACCAAAAGGAAGCGACAACAAGGCCGCCATAACTAGGAAGGCGGAATTGATGATTCCCACTAATACGGTATCAGCACCCAGAGATTTGGCGTAAAGGGGCACCACCGGAAGCCGCATGTGCGAACCGAGGAAGCCTCCAAAAGCGACTCCGCAGCAGATGAATAGTAAAGTTGAATAGGACGGGACAGCAGATTTGTCGCGAGCAAGAAGAGTCATGAAATATCCGGGCTAAGTACAAATAAATATCGGGCAGCATACGATAAAGCTGCTTTGGACACCAGCACAAATAAGGAGATTGATAAAGATAGGTCTCACCTCACCTTTCCTTTCCTGCATTGATCGGTGTTTCTTGCATTTTTAAACGCTCTTTTGTAACCTGACTCTATCTTACTGAAACCACCCTTAACCCGGATGTTTCTTGAATTGGTGTCGCGAGACCGCGTAACTGGGTTAAAAAAGGAATACTCTGAGCAACATCTCAGCGGGGTATTTTTTCAATGAATGCCAATCCCTCTAAGGCAGAGATACTCACTCTGCCCAATGTACTAACCAGTCTTCGTTTGGTAATCGCCCCTTTACTCCTCTATCTCGCATCCGTGGGCGAGCATACTTTTTTTGTCACTCTTTTGGCCTTCTCACTTGTCTTAGGCTTTACTGACGGCTTGATTGCCAGGAGGTTGAATCAGGTCTCCGAACTGGGTGGCAAATTAGACAGCTGGGGCGATCTTATCACCATCATTACTGTGGCAATTTGCGCCTGGTGGCTTTGGCCGGAACTGGTTCGGCAAGAAGCTCCCCTGGTGATCGCAGTGCTGTTGGGCTATACAGTCCCGGTCGTACTCGGCTTCTTAAAATATGGCCGCATCACTACCTACCATACCTGGACTACCAAGCTTTCTTTGGTCCTAATTGGCATAGGCATACTTTTGGCTTTTGTTGGAGGCCCCCTATGGCTCTTTGAGTTGTCAGTTCCCATTTTGGTTTTCGCCGGCATCGAGGAAATTGCCATAACCACCATTTTACCCCGATGGCAGCCCAACGTACCCACCCTCTGGCATGCCATTACCATCGAACGGCAGAGAGCAAGAGAAGAGGTGAAGGAGAGCGAGGAGAAACTTCGAACCGTCCTCACCAACATAGAAGACGGCTATTTCGAGGTGGATCTCGCTGGAAACTTTACCTTTTTCAACCCTATCCTATCTAAGTATCTCGGTTATTCCGAAGAGGAATTGCTCGGGATGAATAACCGGCAAATCATGACTGATGAGACCGCCAGAGAAGCTTACCGGGTTTTTAATGGAGTTTACCTCACTGGTAAACCGGCGCAAGCATTCGATTGGGATGTTATAGCAAAAGACGGTGAAAGAAGGTTTTTTGAAACCTCCGTTTCTTTACTCCGTGACTCTGAAGGTAAGCCCATTGGCTTTCGAGGTATTGCCCGGGACACTACCGAGCGTAAGAAGTCCGAAGAGCAACTCTACCATGCCAGCAGAATGGTGGCTTTAGGAACCCTAGTTTCTGGTGTGGCTCACGAGATTAATAACCCTAATAACTTCATTATGTTAAACACCCCTTTGCTAGAAGAAGCGTGGGAGAGTGCTCTACCCATCCTTGAGGAGTACTATAAAGAAAACGGGGATTTTGTTTTGGCAGGCATGAACTATACGGAGATGCGGGGAAAAATCCCATTGCTGTTTACGGGAATATCAGATGGATCCAAGCGCATCAAGCAAATCGTAGATGACCTGAAGAGTTTCGTCAGGAAAGATGTCCCCGATGTAAGTCAGCCGGTGGATATGAATGATGTACTAAAGTCCGCCTTAGCACTTACTTCGAACATGATCTACAAGTGCACAAAAAATTTCTCGGTCCGCTACGGCAAAAACATCCCTCCGATTAAAGGGAACTTCCAGCGGCTTGAACAAGTGGTGATTAATCTGATCCAAAATGCCTGCCAAGCACTTCCAGACAACGAAAGAGCAATACGGGTGTCAACTTTTAGTGATAAAGAGGAAGGTACCGTTGTCTTGCGAGTTAACGACCAAGGACGGGGTATCCCGGCTGAGAGTCTGCCACACATTACCGACCCATTCTTTACCACCAAGCATGATTCCGGTGGCGTTGGCTTGGGTTTATCAATTTCTGAGCGAATTGTGGAAGAGCACGGAGGCAGGATCATTTTCGCCTCAAGGGTCGGCAAAGGTACTCAGGTTGAAGTCATTCTACCCCTTGACAACAGTAGCTAGCCCGGATATTTGATGAATCCCTTTTTGAAGGAGAAAATGCTATGAGCCATCCCCGTCTTCCAGTGATGTTAGTGGATGATGAGGCACAGGCATTGGATAGTTTTGAATTGGCCCTTCGGTCTGGAAACGTGAATAACTTTCTTCGTTGCCAAGATAGTCGGGATGTCATGCCTCTGTTGGCAGAGCAAGACATCGAAGTCATGCTACTGGATCTGAGAATGCCCCACCTGTCGGGTGAAGAACTCCTTCCAAAAATTACAAGTAATTTTCCCCATGTTCCCATCATCGTCATTACCGGTGCGGACGATGTCGAAACTGCGGTCAAATGTATGAGGGCTGGAGCCTTTGATTACATAGTCAAACCGGTTGAAAGAAGTCGGCTTGTTGCCAGTGTCAAGACAGCCTTAGAGCTCCGTGAATTGCAGCGGCAAAACCAGTTGCTGAGAGCTCACGTTTTATCCGATCAACTGGCGGATCCCGAACCATTCGCAGAGATCATCACCAACAGCAAAATGATGAGATCCATCTTCCAGTACATTGAGGCAATCGCCAATAGCCCTCAACCTGTACTGCTAACGGGTGCGACCGGCGTAGGCAAAGAACTCGCTGCCAGAGCTATTCACACTGCCAGCGGCCGCCAAGGAGATTTCATTGCCATTAATGTTGCCGGGCTGGATGACAACGTCTTTGCGGATACACTTTTCGGCCACAGGAAGGGTGCTTTCACCGGTGCCGACCAATCCCGCACCGGCATGGTGGAGAAGGCAGCGGAAGGCACCCTGTTTCTGGACGAGATAGGAGATCTTAGCCATGCTTCCCAGGTAAAACTTCTGCGTTTTTTGCAGGATGGCGAATTCTTCCCCCTTGGTTCAGACGTGGCCAAACGCTCAAATGCTCGTGTAGTCGTAGCCACCAATCAAGAAATCGAGACCTTGCAGGACTCGGGCAAGTTTCGCAAGGACCTTTATTACAGGCTACGGATCCACCATGTCCATATTCCACAACTTCGTGACCGGAAAGAGGACCTACCTCTTCTTCTAGATCATTTTCTGGAAAAGGCTTCCAAAACCCTGGGAAAAAAGAAACCAACCCCGCCAAAAGAGTTGATAAGCCTTCTCGGAGCCTATCATTTCCCTGGAAATATTAGAGAGCTGGAATCAATAATTTTCGACGCCGTAAGCAAGCATAAGTCTGGTAAGCTCTCAATGGAAGTTTTTAAGTCTTATATTTCAAAGCAGCAACCCGCTATTAAGCCAGACTCAAAAAGGTTGCCACGAGATGACTCTGCCCCCATATCTTTCTCTGAAAAACTACCCACCCTAAAACAAGCTGAGCTGCTGCTGATTGCTGAGGCCATGAAACGCGCCGATGGCAACCAAGCCATCGCTGCCATGCATTTAGGTATATCTCGACAAGCATTAAATCGACGTCTGAGACAGGCTGACAAGTAAAGAAACCGGGCCTGCAGCACTCGGCTCTGAACTGCCACCAGAGCTAGTCTATCTTTGATGCGGGAGTGTGGTGGAGTGATGGAGTAATGGAGTAATGAAAGACTAATTCATTTTGAAGTTATGGCTTTGGTTTTTTCCAACACTCCAGTACTCCAAAACCCCAGGGTGCAACTTTTTTTGCACTGTAAAAACTCTTTGCCTTATCTTATAACCTGCCGCATTTACAGTAATTTTCCTCCCTACTCCCACCTAGCATGTCAATCTTAGTTGCACCCCCACACGTAAAGATTCCCCACAAAAATCCGCCACAAAAAGGGGTGAGCAGCATAATTTTTTTTAAGCCCTCACCCCTGGTCAAAAGATTATAAAACCTTGAAACTTTTGCATTTATTTAAAGCTGAGAGGACTACAGTTCAGTGCCCGTAAGGTGAGTTGACCGGGAAAACCATCTTATGTGGAACAGCCATTGCTCAAAGGTGCAGAGAAAGACCGCAAGTGAATTTGCACGGACAACTGCGAGGAGGGTAAACAAAATGGCGAAAAGTGAGATGGGTAATTCCAGTGTTCACTACCATGTTGGTGTTGACGCCGGCTCGGTTAGCCTAAATTGTATGGTGATCAATCACAGGAAAGAAATTGTCTACGAATTCCCTTACAAACGTCACCAAGGTAGAGTGGAGGAGAAAACTGCAGAGCTGATTCAAGTGCTTTACCGTAAATTCGGAGAACAATCTATTCGTTCTATTTCCTTCACCGGGAACCACGGAAAGAAGCTCAGCGAAAGGTTTGGAACTTTCTATGAGTTCGAATCCATCAGTCAGGTCCTCGGCGTCCTCCACCTAAATCCTAATGTACGGACAATAATTGTCCTGGGGGGCCAAGACACGGCCCTTTTTCAAATTAGTCACTCCGGTGAAAACTGGGAATTGGACTATTTCAATAGCAATGGTCCCTGCGCCTCAGGTACCGGGTCTTTCATCGATCAACAGGCTCAGAGATTGACAACCTCAATTTATGGAAATGAACAGGATATTTCCCAAGATCAGATCGACACTATATTGGCCGACTTCATAGAACTCGGCCTCAGAAGCGATAAGCCTGCTAACGTGGCCTGCCGCTGCACCGTATTTACCAAGTCAGACATGATTCATCTGCAAAACAAGGGAGAAAAGCTTGAGGACATCATTTACGGGCTGCACCTAGGAAACGCCATGAACTACATGAGCACTATCGTTTCCAATAGAAGTTTGGCAGAGCCCATAGTCTTCGTGGGAGGGCTATCATTAAATCGTCTTCAACTAAAAGCATTCAAGAGTTACCTTCCGAACCTCATCGTCCCCGTGCATAATACTTCCACTGGAGCCCTAGGCGTAGCATTGCGCGCCCTTGAATTGGGGAGCGAAAACAGATTGGATTTGGCCAAGCTCGTAGATTGTGATCAAAAAATGACAGTGCCGACTGCTGCCAGCTTAAAACTGGAAAAGACCCTTTTTCAGAGTACCAATCAGGTCCAAAAAACCATTTTTACAGGCAAGAATAGAGTATATCTAGGCATTGATATAGGGTCTACAACCACCAAATACGTGCTGGTAGACGAAGATCTCAAGATAATCCACAAAAAATACGTTCCCACCCAAGGCAGGCCCATAGAAGTGACCAAAAAACTCTTGGACCACATCCAAAGTGAGATTGGCGAGAAGATTGAGATCGTAGGAACCGCCACTACCGGATCGGGTAGAAACGTGGTGGGAGATTTTCTCAATGCGGATCTAATTATTGATGAAATAACGGCTCACGCCAGAGGCGCAATTGAAATAGACCACCAGGTGGATACCATTTTCGAGATAGGCGGTCAGGATTCAAAATACATCTATATTGCCAATACCTATCCTCTCGATTTTGACATGAACAAGGTATGCGCTGCCGGAACAGGCAGCTTTCTCCACGAACTGGCAAATAAATATGGCATTAACATAGTGGGAGAGTTTCAAAAAATTGCCCTATCTTCGAAAAGACCAGTAAAGCTGGCCGAGAGATGTACCGTTTTCATGGAGTCGGATCTAGTCTCCTACGACCAGATAGGCATACCCCTGGAAGATCTGGTGGGGGGACTATGCTATGCCATTGTTCACAATTACCTCAACCGGGTAGTGGGAGATAGGAAGATAGGTCAGCGGGTGATGTTTTTAGGGGGCCCCTCTTTGAACAAAGGGGTCGTGGCAGCCTTTGAAAATGTCCTTGGCCGTGGCCTCATTGTCCCCTGCCACCGAGAGGTTCTCGGTGCCTACGGCGCCGCCCTAAGTGTCCAGGAAATGGCAGGAGCCAAGAGCATCAGCAAGAGCAAGTTCCGAGGTCTCGCCAGTGCCATTGCCGACCAGATGAATTACCGGGAGAAAACATGTCAGGCAGACCGATTCTGCCACAACCAATGCAAACTAAAAATTTATGATTTTGACGGTCGGCGGTCCATATGGGGAGGCGAATGCGGCCGCTATGAAATGACAAAAAGCAGGGGCAATAAAAAAGAAAACCTCTTTAAAGCCAGGGAAAAGCTCTGGGAAAGATATATGGATGGAGTTTTCGCAGAGTCCACTGAAGAACCTCTTATGGAGATAGACGGACGGCCAACTGTGGGGATGCAAAGGGCCCTCTATGGACATCAAACAGCGATTATGTGGGCTCATTTTTTTGACCGCCTCGGGTTCCGCCTCGTCCTCACTCCACCAACTAATAGCGTCATATCTAAGGCCGGCATAGAAAGCGTGGCGGCCGAGACTTGCTATCCCGTAAAAATCTCTCACGGCCACATCAAAGAATTGATCGGCAAAACCAAGTACCTCTTTATTCCCAGCATGATCAACATGACCACCGCTGAACAATCGGAGGTCGGCACCTATTGCCCCATGGTTCAGACCAATTCTTACACGGCTCGCACCGCCCTGGACATAGACCGGTCAGCCATTCTGAACCCAGTCATCCATGGCAAATATGATCCTGATACCCTCGCCCTGGAGATTGCAGAGCAGATAGGAGCGAGGCTTGGCGCAAGCAGATCTGCAATGCAGAAAGCCCTTTATTTTGGGCTAGACAAACAGAATCAGTTTACCGATCAGCTCGAGAAAAGGGGGCGCACCCTTATTGAGGAACAGAAGAACCATGAACCAATTGTGGTGGTCACGGGCAGACCTTACAACCTCTACGATGAGCGCTTGAATCTAAGGCTAGGTCAGAACCTGGCTAAGATCGGGTTATTCTCTTTGCCAATGGATTTCATTGATGTCAGTTCAATAGACCTCGAGGATTTCTCATTTATGTATTGGGGGCTGGGTGGCCAAATTCTGAGGACGGCCAAATTCATCGAAAGTCATCCTAACTATTTCGGCCTCCATTTGACCAACTTCGGCTGCGGCCCGGACTCTTTTATCGAACATTTTTACAGGTTCATCATGGGGGAAAAACCCTATCTGATCTTGGAACTGGATGAACACAGCGCTGTTGCCGGTGTAATGACCAGGCTAGAAGCATATAAAAACGTCATTGAAAATAAAATGAAAGGCCACAGTTTAATTTTGGCTAAGGGAGTAAAACATGGCGACCAACAAAGTGATCAGTTTTCCAGCAAGGGGTAATGGGCCTCATCTAAAAGGTAAAACCTTACTGATTCCGGAGATGAATCTGATTGCGGCAAATCTTCTCGCGGCAACCTTCAGGAGCTTTGGAGTGCGGGCCAAAGTCATGGACACCTACAAGGGTATGGATTTGGGTAAAGAATACACTTCCGGCAAGGAGTGTTATCCTTGTCAGGTAACCATGGGGGATATACTTCATTTTATTGAGGAAGAAAAAGACAGTCTGGGCGATAGTTTCAATCCGGGGGACTATATATACTTCATGCCTGAGGCAGAGGGACCATGCCGCTTCGGTATGTACAACAAATATCAACGAATAGTGCTGGATTCATTTCCCGGTTTGAGGGAACTGCAAATCATCTCCCCCAGTAACAGCGATGCTTATTCATTGGGGGATCTCCTTGAAAAGAACCAAGAGCAAGATTTCAGAAAAACTGCATATTTTTCCATGGTGGTGACCGACATTCTCGAAAGGCTACTCTGGAAGATTAGACCTTATGAACGACAACCAGGAATAACGGATGTTTTTATCCAAAAATCTGCAAAATCTCTGGGACATGCCTTCGAACTCTACGGAAGAAAAAAGCTTTTTGGCAAGATTATGGACAAGCTCGAGGAGATCGTCAAAGAGGCTAAAAGCATGGTGGATCCCTCTATCCCCCCCAAGCCCTTGATAGGTGTTGTGGGAGAGATCTTCCTGAGGATGCATGACCATTCCAATCAGAACTTGGTAAGGGTTTTGGAAAAGCACGGAGCTGAGGTAGTAAATGCTTCTCTTTGCGAATGGGTAAACTACGTAAGCTATGACGGGTTAAGAGAGGCCAAAAAAGAGTTTTTTTTGAATCTCAAGCAGCTACGGTTGCGGCCAATGACAGATTCTCTGAAAAAGATTTTTGATTTCGGCGGGGATCTCCTCTACAAGGAATTTAGACAAAATAAGGTTTACAGACAGATTAGAAATCTTATTGATATTCCAAAAGATCACAAAATATCCCATCTGGAACACAGCCTAAAACAATGTGACCTCTTCTCCTTTGATCTTAGTACTGAGGCCTGTCTCAGTATCTCTTCAATAGTCGAATTTGCCAGGGGAGGATACAACGGCGTGGTAAATGTTTATCCCTTCACCTGTATGCCGAGTATGGCTACCTCAGCAATTGTCAAGCCCTTCTTGCGCAAACTGAAAATGCCCTATCTGGATGTTCCCTGCGACTCCACCATACAACCGGGAAGGGAAGCAACAATCAGGACCTTTATGTACCAAGCATACCAACACTTCAAACACTAAGCTCCAACAACTCCCTAAAGCCTCCCATCCCTTTTGGAGTCGTAGAAGATGTTTTTGGGCTCCTGGCCGGCTATAAGCATTCGGTAGGAATCAACCATGAATCCTGCGATGATTTGATTGGTCATGATAACAGACGGGTCAGGCCGGTATTTGCAGGAGGCTCTGACCCTTTCTGGTGAGTCAATATTGCCCTCATCAACAATGTCGTACAGTCCCAGTAGTTCCGCAGGAGTTTTTTTGTTTTTTGTCGGATTGTAAACAACAACCTGTCCAGCATCCACGTTAGTTCCGCCACTGATCATAGTCTTTTTCTGTTCTTTGCATTTCTCACTCATAACGATTCTTGTTTCAAAATTGTCAACGCAATCGAAGATAACATCGTAGGATGAAATATCGGTGTGTCTCTTGAAGTAGTCAATCCATGAGTTGGCCTTTATACCAAATGAGTTTTTAAGCCTTCTCGCCAATGTTTCAGCCTTGCTCTTGCCAACAGCATCGTAAAATAGAATCTGCCTGTTAAGATTTGTCGTTTCAGCCACATCAGGGTCCATGAAGGTGCTTTGCTGAAATCCTGTGTAAGCAAGTCCGAGACCCAGGAAAACTCCCAGGGCCCCTGAGCCGGTCACCAGTATCCTCTGGTCCCTGGCTGAAACTTTGAGCTTGTTTCTCTCATATGAAATTATGCTGGCGGATACCTTGCCATGCATCAGAAGATTCTTGGTCTCTCATCAAAATGATCTCGGGGTAGGTTGTTGGGACAGATCAGCTGGTATAGTTCCTGCCACTCTCGTCCCTTCAAATAAGTAAATATCTTGAAGCCTTCCTGTCCGTTCTCCTCATAGCAGAAACCCCTGATGATGGGGATGTTTTCCTTGTAGCCCTTTTCCAACAGAAGTTTGTTTGCTAGGCCATAGTGACACAGATCTACTAATACCTTACAATTATTGAAAATATCATCAATTAGGGGATGGGTGTAAAACCCTTGCAGGTGGATCAAGCTGAGTCGAGGATTTATTCTTTTTGCTGCGTTGATGAGGTTTTTGTCCAATACCGGTGCGATGACAGCTATATTGTTGACACCCAGGGCTGCTGCCGACATTATATATAATGACGCCAGGAGATCATCATCTCCCACTACGCCTATTTTTGCCTGATCCAGTGCGTTTTGATCCCAGCCCCGAATACGCAGTTGCCGGTCAAACCGCTCTTCGAGTGGTACTTTCTTTTCCATAACTGGATACACCGGGGTTATTTCGTCATCCACAGAATACATGGCTTTCTCGCCTGTTACTTGCTGCTGCCTGTTGCCTGCTGCCTGCTGCCCGAAGCACTCTGCGCTTCGCCAGCCTACATTCTCTCGATAAGCTCGGGCGGCGGATTGATGTTAGGCTGGATCTTTTCCTCGACCTCGTCACTGAGTAGAGCGATATCAGCCTCAGTCAGAGACCTGCCGGTGTCTATGAAGACAATCTCTGCACTCCTCTTGCTCACTCCACTGTACCCAGAGAGCACTCCCCGTTCCTTGTAGTGGATCTCTTGTTCGTGCCATCCTTCATCGTCGATAACAATGCTGTAACAAAAGCCACCGTAGATTGTCTCCATTATGGTTGCTTCGGAGATGACCCCGTCGGTTATGATGGAAACACTGCCCTTTCCCAAATCTTTCTCTTCGAACTCGCCCTTTACCAAAAGATTTAGATCTTGAATGGGAACTTCCTTTTTGGCCACAACCCATCTCAGACGGGCAGTAACAAAATCCAGAACCGTGGCCTGGTTTTCCTCGTCGGTGTGGGAGAAATGTTTATATTTGAGAGCGCCATGGGAATGTATCCATCCGTTTATAATAGTTTCCTCCGGCAGGGATTCATGATACTCAGCTATCCTTTCAGGGCCTAGGGTGGTAAAGTCTTGGAGGTTCTGATCGTTTTTGGGCAAGCCAATATCTGCTATAAGTTCGGGATTATCTTTGTCTGCAATTGTGAACCCATACCACTCATAACTTTCTTGGTGAATCTCCCGAACCAGCTCGTTGATTTTGAAAGCCTTTGCCTTGGCATAAAGAGCCATAGAGATTTCTTGCGGCAAGGTCGCAAGGATCACTTGTCTCGGTTCCGGCCGTTTAAGCTCCGAAAGGCTTCTGAATCTCATTGCAGTCTAGACCTCACATAATCCCCATCCACAGCGAATTCACCAGTATAGGTGCCAGGCAGCTTGTACATATCCTCTAACAATACCCGGTGGAGAATGCTTATCAAACCCCGTGCTCCTGTCCCCTCCCTCTGGGCACGTAGTGCAACTTCGGCAAGGGCTTCATCGCTGAACTCCAAATCGATGCCCCAGGCCTTGAGGTCGTTGGCGTATGCCAGAAGGGGGCTGCCGGCGCTCTTGCTCAGTATGTCTTTGAGATCCTGAGTAGTAAGTCCATCGTATACAACTTTTACGGGAAATCTTCCCATGAGCTGCCTCTCCATGCCGAAGGCTACCAAGTCTTCTGTCATAAGGTAATCTTTCCAGTTGCCTTCCATGCCCTGCCTTGACATCCGACCTTTGACCATAGTGTCCAAATTGTCAAAAGCACCCCCGGCGATGAACAAAACGTGTCTCGTCGACAGGGGAACCTTTTCCCTACCCAAGTCAACCACGTTCTCCACCCCATCCACCAGGTGCAATAGCCCTTTTTGGACACCCTTACCGGACACATCTTTGTAAGAGACCAACTCAGACGCCACCTTGTCAATTTCATCCAAATAGACTACTCCCATCTGGGCTACATGTGGATTTCCACCTGCTGAAACTAAAAGATCCACCAGGATATCGGTGGCGTTCCTGCCCACGTAGCCCACTTCACTGAACCTGGTCATGTCTTCGTGGACGAACGACACCCCCACCAATTGTGAAGCTATCTCACTGGTATAGGTCTTACCGCAGCCGGTGGGACCTATAATCAAGATATTTGCCTTCGGAGTACTGGTCTTCCTAAGAGCGGCATCAATATCATCCCCATTTTCAACAATCGCCTCCTTCAGGGCTTTTCCCAACCTCCTATAGTGAAAAGCAATGGCTGTGGAGATAACTTTCTTTCCCTTTTCCTGACCAATGACAAACTGGTCTATCAGTCCCTTGAGGTCAGAGGGAGTCTTGTTGAACTCAATGACTTCTTGTACCGCGTCTTTTGTCTGTTGATCCCGCATCTCTTCCATCTTGGTTTCGATGCGCTGGCGACTGTGGTCTGATACCCGGTCGAACATTTTCACCACCTCTATCTCATCTGGCTCTCTTCAACTTGTGCCATGAAGTTCTGCAGCTGCTCCAACCGTTTTTCCAGAGAGTCTTGTATTAACCGCTCGTTTTCGACAAATGGTTTCTCTAGATGTGGAACCATTTGCTTGCGAATATCCTTAGCCAGTTCTCTTACAGTGATTTTTGCCTGCTCATACAGCAGCAACGTTTCAAAATGATACCTCTCCAGTTTCTCCTCCCCAAGATCGGGATTTAGCTCAAATAAAAGTTTGCTTAGGGCTATTTCCTCTGGTGACTGGGCGAACTCCAGATAAGGGTTCTTAATCTTGTTAATAATTGCCAGAGCTAGCGCATATTCCTTTTGTTCTGCCAAAGAAAACAAGGGAATTCTAAATGGCTGCTTTTTCCTTACTCTGGCAAACTCTGCCTTTTGCTCTAGGAGGAAGTCTTCCGGGCTCAAAAGTTTTTCTAGGAAACTCTCTCCCAGACGATACTCCTTTACCAACCCACTGATACGATCGAAAAGAGTTGGCCTCAAGGGCTTTTTTTGTTTCCTTTGCGCCCTGTCACTCTTTATCTGCTGTAATAAATCCATTTATCTCACCACGGATTTTTAATTGCAGAGCGCAAAGAGCAGAGCGCACAGCGTCAAGATGAAGTATTTTTCGCTATGCCCTTGGCGCTATGCGCCATGCGGATTATAGACTAGGGGGAGGGAATTATAAGGTTATTGGACAGCCTCTACCCCCCCTAGTCCGCATTGTTTAGGGAATGGCGTCACGAGACCGCAAAGATGAACGTGCCACCGGGGAACCGCAGGGTCTTGGATCCGAGGCGTACTTGAAAAGTACGTCGCAGGGTTCGAGACCCGAGGACGCCCGGAAGGACGATCATATCTGCGGTCGCAGTAGACATTTCCTGAACAATGCGGACTATATTCTGTAATCGACGAATTCCACAGTCTTGACGTATTGCCTTGGATCATCAAGGCTGTGATATCCCCTTCGACGCCTGGCGTCGTAGCCGTGAAGTAAGGCATTGAAACCCTCCTCCAACACCTGAATAATATTCTTTGCACTAAACCCTTGTGGCGGGCTGAATCCTGTCAGGCAGATCTCTTGGCCCGAATCGTGAGCGTACAGGAACGGGTGCTTGTATTTTTCCATTACTACAGGCCTGAATGGGTTAAAGGTGGGAACAGCTACTCTGCAATCAGGAAATAGGTACGAACGACCATAGTAATCTTTTAGAATATATTCTCCTGAACGTTTGTAAATGAGATAGTCGTCACCGCTGCCAACCCTGATGAACCCGAAACCGTCTATCTCCAGTGAGCCTCTCTCCGCAATATACAACAGGATGTCCAAATCCTCATCTGCCGCTTCGAGTAATTTCCTTCGCTTGACCACCTCGTTTTTTAGTCGAGACCTCTCCTTACCTATTATTTGAGCTTCCAAAGCTTTATACAGCCAATTGCCCAGTTCACGAGATGCGATCATTCCATCCTCTGGCAGTACAAATTTAGAGTCCAGCTTATCCAGTTCCTCCAGTGCTTCCTGAAGAGGTCGCATGTCAAAAAAAGTGTTACTTCGCTCATATTTTTTTGGAGGAATATCCACTTTTTGGACAACGGTGCTCCTTACCTGGTCGTAAAGGTTTTTGCCGATCTTCTCATAGTTATCCACCAGGGAAGGTAAGCTAATCGTCTTGACAAAGTGCTTCCCATCAATCTGGATCAAAGATCCAGTCGCTTGTTGTGGCCCGGAGGTATCTAGGGTGGTTCGAACCTCTGTTTCTATGGCAGGATCGAACAGGAGAGGCAAATACAGAAACCCTGATTCAACCAGAAAATCAATGTCAGATTCAATCAACCGCCTCATTCTCCCTTGCTCCTGTGGCCAAGTCTTATTATCTCTTTCCTCGCCAAGCATCTAGATCCGAATGTCAAACATCGATCCTTGGCAAATCCGAAATCCGAAGCACGAAACAAATCAAAAATCCGAATTCTCAAATGTTCAAAACGTAACTACCTTAAAAAAATTTTTGCTGTTTTGGTCATTTGGATTTTGGAAATTCGAATTTGTTTCGGATTTAGATATTCGGATTTCGAATTTCCGACCACTGCTTCAGAATGCAGCATCTAATAATGTCTCCCTGTGGCGATGCCTATCCCGATCCTTGCTGGTGACACCCTCCTTCTTGGGGTTTGATGGCCCGGACCGGCACATACAGGTATTTCTCACCCGCCTCGGTTTCTTCTAATACTGCATAGGCCGGAGCCATACTGTCAATTTCTTGTCCTCGCGAGAGGAATTTCCCTCCGTCGAGTTGCCTGTTGATATCTTCCAGAATTAATTGCTCCTCTATGCTCAAGTCTTTTTTGCTGAGCGTGTTTTGACATAGTTTTCGAAGTGGTTTGCCTTCGTAACTACCGGGTTGGTAGATATCCACCAACCCTTCCCCTGCCTGGCCCGGCAGGATCTCAATAACCAGGGGCAGCACCTGCTTTTCCTCTTCAGTTTTTAGGGCCTCCTTGGGCTCAACCTCCGTCATTTCTCTATACCTCCTTCAGATAAATTCCCCGGTCCAGTAAGCTCACCACGCATGTATCCACCACCCGATAGTAGATGTTAATGCCAGTTCGCTTCGATGCAAGGATACCTCGATCGGTCAATCGTTGAAGTTGGTTGGAAACCGCCTGCGGTTTCATCTCCAGCGCCTCAGCCAGTTCAGTGACGCACATCTCGCCAGCCCTGGTAAGGGCATAGATCATCC